>Ga0065711_1007561_pt1 | contig 24894 bp, 17 predicted proteins | sample Hoacrofraction12_FD_59098 | JGI IMG/M metagenome (GOLD analysis project Ga0065711, IMG submission 59098) | Hoatzin crop microbial communities from Cojedes, Venezuela - Epithelial fraction 12 v2 (version 2) | ecosystem: Host-associated > Birds > Digestive system > Esophagus > Crop | place...
TCTTTCTTTTCATTCTCCTCCGCACGCCGGCGGGGGGAGGGGTGGCCGCGTGGCGCTTTTGTTGCCGGCGGCAGCCGAAACCAAGACACTATGCAATTACTACAGAAAGTACCTACCAGTGAAAATCCTCAGAAATGCATCACGCTTCTCTGATGGCTGGGTCATAGAAAGCATCCATTAACAGGAACACTGGATCTTATTCATCCAGGAGCACCAAGATGAATCAGACCTAACTATGTACTAGAAATACATTATTCCGCTATCTTTGCTTTGGTAATTAAGAATTTACAAATATAGATATACTAAGCATTTTAGAAAGATAGATGTATTCACTACACAGCTAAATAAACCTTTCACGTATTCATGGAATAGCCTGTCTTCACTCTGAAAGATAGATAGGAGTCATTTCAAAATGTATTTGCAAGCCTTAGGTGTCAAAATTGTGGCTGTCAGCCACAGAGTTCTTTTGAGCTAAAAGGGCCTTGTCTAGCAAGCTGCAGGCGCCACGAAGCCAAGGCACTAAAACTTTCCATTCTCTAGTTATTCTGCTGTAAAATATGGTCACTATTAAAGACTCATTCTTTAACGGGTAAGGCATGGGTAAGGCAGAGGGCTCCAGAGGTCCAGGCATCTTTGCTCGGGAACCATCACATAGAGAACTAATTTAGACAGTCCTGAACATGCGAAGTGTGCTTTTGTTTCACCTTGTTTCCACCTCAGAAGTTAGATATAACAATATCACATCTCTCAACCAAGAGCTAGAGAAGGGTGGCAGAGCCATGGGATTTTGTCATAGTTTTGGTATCAGAGAACTCACAACCGAGGGCAGGTAGGGTCTTCCTCCAAAGAGGAACCTGTATGCCTTCATCAACTCAGTATGGAAGTCAGACACTTGCTTCAGGAGGACTGCTTCATGAGACATCAAAACTGCAGGTGGACTTGATCTCATTCCAAGTTCTACTTTACTTCTGCTAACGGAAAAGTAGCATTCGCCACAGAAAAAAACCCTTCTTGTTTTACATGGTCTCACTCATGCCAATACTACACCTAGATTTTGGTCAGAGACAATGGATACAAACCTTCCTATTGCAAAAGTATATGAAACATCAGTTCAGAGTCAGGCATCGTTGGGCTGCTGATGGGCAGATAAAATATACTGCAGTCTCTCCGCTCTCATGAGACTGGGGTACAAGTAGCACTAGGTAGAGCTAATGAAAGGATGGCTCCAGTGCATCTTCCACTTCCCTCTGATAAACCTGAACCAATGCAATCATAATAGCTATCTATTTACTACACATTTTCACCATTCAACACACCATTTCATCTGTCTCTTCTCCTTTTCTATTCCTCTCACTGCCTTTCATCTCTCACTACTTGTTGAAATCACTAGGTCACTGAGAGAAGAACAGAAATTTATTTTGTGTTTATAACATCCAGTAGTGTGAGGTGTTAAACAGCATCTGTAGGTACTTTCAAGAAACACGCAAGTAATACAATGCCTTTTGAGCAATTGCTGTGGCAATGTTAACAGCATTTGCCCCACTGAACAAAATGATGCTTACAGAGCAAATGCAATTCTCTCTGTAATGTGAATGGTGGTATTTCAAAGTAAGAGAAGATGAATATTTCAACTTGGCTAATCTTAGTGACTCAAAACAACTTATGTCTGCTCAGCTTTCAGTACAGTTGCTGGAAATTATTCATGTTGCTTTCTACCTCTTCTCCAGGTTTCTTTTACTGCTGAAATATCATTGATCCAAGTGTGGCCTGTAATGATGAAGGCTCAGTTGCACTGTACTGACACAGAGACTTCTTGCTCTAATTGGGGATTAAAACATATAACAATCTGATTAACCTTGATAACAGCGCAACTTTATGTGTAAGAAGTGCTTTAAAGATCTGACCTAGATCTGAAACCCTAATATTTAAGAGGCCATTTTAAATCCTGAAATCACTGAGATCTTTCAATTCATTCAGTAATGCAATGCTTTTGTCCTAGATGATAACTTAATAAAAGAATTGGGATTAGTTGTTTTTCAGTTTGATACTATCAGGAAAAGGTTGCATTTGGGACAATGTAAACTGGGAAAATTCACAGGCTGGTCCAATTTGTGGGGCCTAACCTCACACCTGTGAAGACAGCTGTAGCAAGAGACTGTCCTTAGATTCAAACACAGATTTGACACCCATATTGCCTGATGCTTCACGCAAATAGATCTAAAATATCACATGAGAGAACACCACAACTCGATCCATTTATGGCAGTGGCTACAAATATCTAAATAGAAAAAAAAAGATTGATGAACAAACTTGTCTATTTTGCTATGACTATTCCAATTTACATGTATGTGGAGGCTGTGAAAAGGATTTATCCAATAATATTTTCTTCCAGTGATATCTTTAGCACACTTGTTCAATAGAATAAAGTCGCTGTCCACCAAGCCTGCTCTAAGTCTTGTTCTGCAGTGATCTATACAAATCCACCCTGAAAATATGATTTGTAGTCATCACCCTTTTAAATGACAGACATTCACAGAGAGAGGGCAAATGCAGGATATTGCTTTATTTCTTCTTTATTCCTTCACCAGATCAGCCAAAGCACTTCTGAAAGGAAAAGGTAAAAATATTTATTTGATTCACTGGGATTTAAATGGTTTTCCAGGAGAACAGTTTCCAATTACTACTCTCTATTTGCAGAAATGGGACTGTCATTCAGGGGTTGCCCGTAATTTCGATTTGAACTCCAACAGGGACCAGGAAACAAAAGAATTCTAGGAAAAACACTGATATCCTGAGCTAGCCAGTGGCCCTGCAGACCCTGTGTTAGTTTTATATCTGGCTGTTGCTATCTATGCTGCTTTTGTTCAGATCTCAGCATCTGTTATGTCCCCACACAAGTACATGTTAAACTCTTCCTCCTACAATGTTTAAGTAAAGACTCTTGCCTTCCAGAGCTTTCTCAGCGTTGCAGCTTATATATATACAAAATACCAGACAAAGCTGAAGATTTCACTCTTAAGTCTTTGACAGTTTTGATCAAGGCCTTCCAGTCAGCAGAATTCAGAGCTTCTTTTTCTTTGCCAAATTTAGGACCTAGTCACAACAGCTTATAACCAATTATCACTCACCAGTTAAGTCATACCTTTTAGGTAGTGACAGTTGATATGAATGGAATTAATCAAAAAGTTCTGCCCCTTGGGCATTATCCCTGAAGATTTCAGTGAGAACTTGACAGACCCATCAGTTAACAGTGCACTCATGGCTTCTTAATATCATTTTGACTTATTAATTAATGAACCATGTAAATCATGTTCAGTATAGTAATTAGGTAGCCTCAAACCAAATCAGTATGGAGGTCAAGGGAGGAAGGTGAATAAGCTCCAGGCTTTTGTAGCTTTTGGCTGTATATGCTTTCTCTTCTCCTTTGACATACCTGACTAGTTCATACAGCCAGCACTGGCAAGGCCGTCTCTATCAGCATGGAAATAGCATGAATCTCCTCACTTCAGAGAACAGCTAAGAATGACCCCTGGAACAACCCCTGCTGAAGTGGCGTTATCAGAAACCACCTTTTTCTTTCCAGATAGCAAAGGATTCGTTGTGTTTCTGACCACTTGGGCTTGGAGGGCATTCAAAGCGAAGAAAGGTTTCTCCTTGTGCTATCTGCTCAGCCTAGGGCTGACAACCTAAAAAAACGCGGAGTTGGACACTTTGTGCTCTTCAGTCATCTCAAAAAACAATAAAGGCAATAAGAACATCTGTCTCAGAGGCGAACAGCATCCTCATGTATTGCAGAGGACTCAAAGCTAGTAGATCTAACAGGGCATGCCACTAGTGAGCAACAGGTTCCCTCCCCCAGGTTAAAAGACAGAAACTGAAAAGTAAAGCCATAGGAGAAAAAAAAAGAAGAAAAATGAAGTACAGATTATGAATTATATATTATATCAGACACAATAAAGGCTGTTAGGGTTATCACAAGTATAGCACAAGAAACCAGACAGAGCTCTGGGGGGGTCACCTGGTTGAGGGTAGCTCTGAGAAGTGTCTGTCCTCCGTCCCGCTGCCGCAGGAGGGGTGCAAGGAGAAGGCAGCACCACTGCAAAGGAGGCTGTTAGCTCCCAAAATGCCTCCTGCCCAAGAGGCTGCCTGCACCCTGGCTCTCCTCTACGCTGCAAAATTTCTTCTGGTGAGAACAGACTGTGAATCCAAAAAGGGAGAATCACAGGAGCACACAAAGTGGGACCGTCTTCACCAGCCCCAAGAAAAGGCAAGCCACAGGGGATAGAAGCAGGTATGCAGGCTACTGTTGTGTCAATATTTGTTTTCCCTTAATGCATCATCTAATAAATATTTTCTCTGGAGTCTGGCTGTAACTGAGTTCTGTCTGGGCACCTTCAGCGCACACAAGTGCAGGTTCTGAGCATGACTCACGGCTGCCAGCGTGATCCCTGTCAGCACCGGGAAACTGCGGGAGGGAGGATCACGTCGCTGCATCCCATGTGAGCGATGTCCCCAGCAATGGACAAACCCCAGGGAGCTCAGGGCAAACCCAAGACATCATTAGCTAGGACAGCCTGTATGCAATGAACGCTTGACTCTTTAGTCTCAAGCCATTCAAAAGGCTATTTCACCAGCATAATCTCCACTTTTCTGTTTTTTTTTTTTTTGGAGAGCAGAGGTGGTTGAATAACTGGACTGGTAGCAAAACCACCAAGTTCTATACTGTCTTTGCCAACTTGTTGTGTGACTGACAGCATGTCATTTCACTTTTTTGTCTCAGTTTTCTACTAGTATATGAGGATAACAACAGTCCAAGTGGTTTTGAGAGACTAAATTCACTAACGTCCTAAACCAAAGCCCATTGAAGTCAATGGAAAAGCTCTCAATTACCTTGAAGGGCTTCAGGCCAGACCTTGCTTATTCAGCATTATAAGAAGCATTTGAAAACCCTTTAAACACTGCCATATGTGTGCAAAGGTATTGGTTATTACAGGACTGAAGAACAAACTTTTCAGCTGATACAAGTACATATGAATAATACCTTTGCACAGTCTCATTTTTAGTGATCTTTGCTCCTTCTGAAAAAAAACACCTTATAATACAAATAATGTCAATACACATAATTGTCTTCAATACTCTGTCAGACAAAGGCTCCTTTTAATTTGCAAAAAAATGCAAATTTGGACTGATCTGAAGGCAATGCAGTCATGTACAATAGCTGTCATTCTTCCGCAGTTTATTGTCAGTCTTTGTAAAACTTTGTGACAGGTTTCAGTTGATTGACAGTTTTTGGGCCAGAGCCCCACAAACAGGTTTTAGTGCTCCAAGATGGACCTAATTTTCTCTAATAAGATTAGATGCTGCAGTTCAAGACCACCCTATGAATAAAAACCCATAATTTATAATGATCTATCTACTGTTATGCTCTACAGAGATTGACAAACTTTATTGAAGCTCTGGACTGAGGTCAACAATCTCTCAGATCTGTCGAGAGCCTTTATGGTCACAAGAAGCAATCTGAAGTCAAGGTCAACGTCTTTACCGCATCCGGGTAATTTGGTACAGAAGCTCAGCAACAAACTGATGTGTAACAGACAGAAAGCACCAGTGCTGGCAGGGATGATGGTGTTTAACCCTATTCTGTTCTGGCAAGAGCAGGAAAACTCCCCAGGCTAGGCAGTTCACTTTGAATAAAACAAAGAGGAGAAGGGAGAAAGGTGCCACTTTGAAAGCACTTGGAGATGATTAATGTTACAATCCTGGGCAATGTGATATTTCTTATATGAAACCATTTTTGGAGGAAAAAAAAGTACAATCGGTGACACTAAACTCATCTACATACAAACAAATTACTCAAGTTACAGACCACAATGAAAAACGTAAGTCAAATGTTTTCTACAAAAAGGTGTCCTCTTTCTTCAGTATGTAATAACTTTGTGGCAAACTTTACTTCATTGTTATTAGAAATCTTCAAAATCTGCTTGAAAAGATTTTAAAGCATCAGAACAAAGCACTTTCAGTTGAATTGAAATGTATTACTCAGAACAGCCTTCTTGTCTCTCTGAATTTTCTAAATTATCAACGAATTAGAAAACAAAACAAAAACAATCATTCATCCAGCCCTAATAAAATAATTGCTTAACACAGTTGTGCTCGAGGGTTCGGAGTCCCCAGCAGCTACAGAGTATAAAAAGAAAGAGAGTGGGAAAGAGAAGGTTGCAGGGGAACTCTAACCCAATAACCCAGACGTTTTGCAGGCAGTAAATGCTGAAGTATTATCATAGTAATTGACATCACCAATGCTCCAAGCTAAATATATTGATTGCCAGGGTCAGCATTTTAGGCAGCAACAGCAGATGTCCTCATCCATTAGCCCTGAAATATTGATTTCAGTCAGGAAAACAGAAGCCAGAAAAAGAAAAATACTTGAGCAATAAAATGATCTTTCTCTATGTTTGTCTTCCAGACACAGGAACAGACACCCTTTTCAGAGTATGTCAGCACTTACAGGATTGCTGCAGACTCACATGGATTTCCCTTTCCTCAGCCTATTCAACACGCATTTGTATTCAAAATGGCTTAAAAATGACCACTCCAAATGTAGAAACCAGAAAGCAGAGCAAGGGCATAGCTTTGGCTTTATCTTGCTTGATAGAGTGGGAAGTATCTCAAAACTACAAGTTCTCTTCTTAATACCACTAGAGAAGTTACAAAGCAACTGCTTTGTAAATGAAACCTGGTAAATGCCAAATGCTTAATTATATGGCAAATACCAACCTTTAAGAAAGTATCCCAGGGCTAGAAACTTTCTGCAAAATTGCTTTCTCAGTGATTATTGCCTCAGCTTTCTAAGCTGTATTACTTAAAGTGAAAAACAGTGTGATGAAACAAAATGAACTAGATTTTATAAAGCTGGACAGAAGTGAAAATTTTTCCCAAACATTTAAACAATTCACAGCATGTATTTTTATAAGACAGAAATAATTGTCCTTCCTCAGCTATGTGTGTGACTAAGTGTTGTTCAGTGCTAACTCATATCACTGGGTGAAACCATGTTGTAAAAAGGTGCATTATGAGGATGACTGTAATTATTTTCTAAATCCATATCTAGAAGGCAAAGGTAAGCATGATTCTCAGAATAACTGACTCGCCAGCAGTATCATCTTTAGTTGTTGTTTAATAACATTCCTTGTTCCTTGCACTTATCTTTGTGCCTTTTTTCTGTCACACGGCAGATTCTCAGGAGGAATGAGGCGAGGCTAGAATGGAGCCTCAGCAAACTGATTGCTATACGCATACGGGTTTAGTGGCCAAAGGCAGGCAGACAAAGTACACTATGTGCACTTGAACAAATAGCTGGCATCTGCAGGAATAAAACCGGGCAGCAAGAGCTACAGGGGCCATAACTACAGCAAGCAGCGCACAACTGAAGAGTGACAGTTGTATCCCAGGAAACTTAGAACTTGTAACAAAATACAGCATGGCTGGAAGTGAAATTGCTGCCTTTCAGTTTGAGGGTACAGTAAGAAAAGGCAGCATATTAAGTCGTTATAGAAAGTAATAACAAGCTAGGCTTGACTATTTTTGGTCCCAGCATTTATGGCTGTGAACTGTCTGCTGGGACCAGAACAATATACACACTGCATGTTTTCTTTTGACTCTGACTCAGTGATAGAATCAGTCCTGCTTCAACATGCTCATGTACCGTGGCATTACGGCTGGGAAACTTTCATTGTAAAGGGAGGTAATAAGCCTGACATTTCTGTCGTCTCTTTCTGCCTGTAAGTTTCCATTATACATTAGCAGACTGCACACGCGCAGTGCAGATATAGCTATTTCCTAGAGAAGAACGCAACAGCTCAGTATGACCACAATGTGGGCAGCAGCAGAGGGAGGAAATTTTTGCCAAGAACACCAGGAAAAAGCGCCATGGGAACCACTAAGTTTACGCAGAGGAAAAACACATTGTTAATACAAACGACTGATGCAACAAAACACTGAAACATATTCCTTTATCAGTTTATTCCCTTGGGAAAGTGGAGGAGTGAAGCCACTTGTATACGCAGTTCTAGGGCTCCCAGTATATCTGAATCTGTCCTAAGAACTTATTTATTTAGGAGGGAGGGAGTAGAGGAGACATTACTAAATCCTCTTATTTCACAGGACGTCAAGCTTCAACATAATGGTGGAAATCAAATAAAATGAAGATGCTCTCTACAAGGGTGGGCACCAGCAGCTCAGAGTCTGCTCTACCCATGCTCCAAAGCAGCCAGCTACAAGGCAGGAATGGTCTGTTCAGTCCCAATGCCTACACATATAGCTAGCCTAGAGCAGGGGTGGAAAAAACACAGAGCTGCATTTATTTATGTGCCCAGGTCCAGCTGCAGGTGGTAGCTAGTTGCAATGCCTGGTGCAGAGAGAAGGCAAGCTCTGCCCTCTGTGTGACAGCGCTTCGGCCTGGGCCATGAGCATAATGGCCAGATTTTATTTCATCCTTCCTCAACACCAGAGCTCACCTGCTGTCCCTGGAGATCACTTCCCACATTACCAGAACCTGATCTAAAGAGGAGGGAAATTAATGGGACCTTTAATCTCAACAGGATTTAAGACATGCTTTTGCATAGAAAAGAATTTCTTCTCTGGTCCTCAGTATTCACATTCTCAGCAGTGAGATAATTACCAGCTGCTCTGGCTAAAAAAACCCTCTCCCCCATGGAATAGTGGTGATTTTTCAAAACTGATTTTTAAGAAGAAATTGGAAATAAAGAGTGACAGACCAATAATTAAAGCAGGATGGCTACCTTATTCACTCATCCCTAACATGAGCAAACAAAAAGGAGTAAAAGAAAACCAGTCAACCGCTAGAGCTGGCTGACATGTTAAATCCAAAAGAGAAGCCCTTCAATACATAATGCTACAGTGATTTGTATTATTATGTAGTCTCTATTATGTATCCATTTCCAATGCAGCTGGCAGAACTCAGTACAGAGGGGACAGGACTGCTGCTTGTCCGTAGGGTCAGCAGTTCCCGTCTTCTCTTCTCTCCAACGCTTTTAGATGAGATAAAGCTATCCAAAGTTATTATTGTTTCCACTTTTATACTGTCTATCATGGGCCAAATAACCCTGTGAAAATCATCCAATCTGCTGTCACACCACTTTTACAGCAGACACTCAGACAACTTCACTTGTACTTTCCAAATATATGTTTTCATAAAGGAGAGCAAAATTTCATCTGCTGTGCAGAAATTCAAATTACCAACAGACAGAAAGTGGCTGCCCTCTTTTACAAAATTACCTGTCAAACATTGGGTTTAACAGTTGAGCTCAGGTGGAAAATAATCGTACAAGACAATTCACAAGTTCTTCTTTGTCTGCAGAAAAACTTTAAGAGAATTTTTTACCACTCCCATTTCTCAGAGTCAGTCTAGATAAACAACATAACCATCAGTAGTATTTGCAGGTGAGACAAGTGACAAATGATTAAACATTTAATGCCTTTAAATTGGAGCAATTTCTTTCAAGCAGAGAGAACATTCACTCCCCTGGAGCAATTGGCTTAAACATAAAGATCAACTTTATCAATATTGTAAATTTATTCTACCTCTAACTGACTGCAAGGTAACTAGAATTAGTGAAGCCCATGGCCTAATTTCATCAGGTACATATTAAACCAAGCTTTCAAGGACAGAAGTATAAAAATCGATACATTTTTGCACATCACAACAGGCTGAAAATCCCAGAAATCTTGTCCCTACTATCTGCCAGAGTCCTGGCTGGCTGAAGTCTCGCAGAGGCTTATGGCTGTTTTGCTCTCTTGCTCTCACGTCCTGCTCTAAACCAAATGTTATCTAACAATCTAAAACTCTTTTGTACATCAACAAAAAAAAAAAGGAAAAAATTACTCGAACCAAAGTGGATAACAAATACTGGAACTGAATGAAATTGAAAACTAATACGCAGCCTACATAGCTGCAGGTTGGTCTGCTCCTGGGGTGGACTGGGAAGAATAAACATCCCTTGAGAAAGCGTCCTGTGGAGACTCAAGGACACTTCAGGATTATGCAAGTACTGGAGGAAGGAGCTGTGCAGAAAGCCCTCCTAATAACCACAGATTTAGCTCTTCAGAGATACAGACAAGAGAACAAAATATTCTAGGCTGGGCTGCTGCCTGCTAAAAGAGACACATTTTTTGGTCAGTACTTGCAAATATCTAGATTTTGATGTCAGCACTTGTGTATAACGTCCTCTACAAATAGTAGGAAATGTCTGGGTCCTTTTGGCAGTCATTACAGACATCGACCTCTCATTTCTGGTTTAGAAAAATGCTAAGCACATATTGAAAAAATAATGCATATAACATGGGAAATAAAACACTATTTTTTCAGACATACATACCACAAACATACTATGACTGCAAACAGGTTTACACCAGTTACTATATATACGTGGATCTTGATTCCTAAACTCTCATTCCCTAGACCAGATTCTGGTAAAGTGAAGGGAATACCGCATTAATCTGCGGGGAAATGTTAACCCAAATCTTTTAAAGGGCCAGCTCACACAGTGACAGCACCTAAAGAACAATCTAACCATAACCATGCCGTTATTCACAGAAAACAGACATCCCTTTCCTGCCACCAAACATGACCACTTTTCTCCCCTTGTGCAAAAGTGTTGTTTATCAGTCAGATCTAGGAGCAACTGAACGCTGAGTACTTGGGTCTAGTACTGCTTTCACAGATAAAACAGAACAGTAATTAAAAAAAAAAACCTAAACAAACAGAGAACGTACTTGAAGTGTCGGAAGGCAATTCATGTCTAGCCATAGGAATTTCTGTGCTGACCCCCTCAGACTGACCTAAATTATTTATTTCCACAAGTATAATGTCACTGCACATCAAACACATACTATGGTTGCAGGAACTAGGCCAATTCCTTCCACATTGCCCTTTTGCATCAATCCCATTAGCTTTCCAGCACATCAGGCCTGTAGTGCAGGAGATGAGCATTAGTGCATTACCATGCGCCTTTGTCCACCCTCCCCAACAAACGGGAATCTCACAGTCTCTGGGAGTATTTATGTTTGCTAATTCAGGCTGGATTGCGTCTCTTTCGTTTTACACCTAAATACAATACTCCCGTGGAAACTGGATTAGTACACCTTTTGTAAAGGAATTCAATAATTCCAATCATTATTCCTTAGAAAAAGCGAAAGCCACAGAAACAAAGACATAGATTATATTCTATTAGGGGTTTTATGGTGCAATATTAATCTATAAATTCATGTTTCCCTGTGTCAAATTTATATAAAATAGCAATTAATATTTTGCTAGGTACTGAACCATAGAGACTTGCACAGAAACACCCCAAAAGAGTGATCTGTTCCCACATAAAAATTGTGGCAGCTTGTGTGACATGCTAGGAAGATATTTTAATATCAACAATATAAGCTATACTACCTGACCCAGAATCTATCTAAGTGGAGTAACTCCCTATGATTTATTGGCCCTTAGGTTGGACTTCAACCCAGCTGACTAGCGATCAAATAATTACACTGTTATTGCTGGTGACTGTACTATGTTAAATCGATATTAAAAAAAAAAAAACAAACCAAAACAGCTAGCAGCTAATACAGTATGTTAGCCCCATGCTGTCAAAATGAATCATCTCCAGTGTAATCGGATGAGTTTAAAACATCTTCATATAAGAGGGCAGTAACTTTTTTATCCAATATAATATAAACACAGGTACACATCTGATCACGAGGCTTTATGCAGCCTTTGTAGTAGCACTAGTATTGAGTTGTGCTTATTCTGCTACTCCTAAATAAAATCCTTTCCTTTTTACATCCATTTTCCTTCTGCAGAGATGATTCTGTAACACGGGCTTGCTGTGCTCTGAACATCACCGCTGGCAAACTCTACACCCTCTCCAGGTTTGCTTCCGAACACCCACAATTCAAGTTACAACAAACTGCACCTACGAATTCACTGGGACCCTCACAGTTCCAGGAATCGCATCAGCAAGAAGACAGAGGAAATATTTTAAGAAAATGGAGAAGAAAAGAAAAATGATCTGCAGAGAAAGAAAGGCTCAGGGCTAGATGTGAAAAGGGTCTCGAGCATTGTGATAATGAGTAGCGTAACACCTAGCACTCAGGTGCCTGGCCCCAGGAGCAGCAGCCTCCATCTTGAGTCAGATGTTTATTGTTTGACACAACATGAGGAACGCGAGGTACCTGCGAACGTGACTCAGCTGTGAAGATTGTGTTAACAGTTTTTAATTAGATTTCCTTTTTCCAAACAACCTCTTTGCATGCTGGTGCAAGGAAAAGATAAAGCTGTCTCTTTCTAACAGAGCGAAAGTACATCTCTCCTGGAAAGGCATGAAATTCAGTATTTATCTGAATATCACAAGTGAGCTAGGTTTTCATACTACTTAAGCGGGAAGCCCTCAGCACAAGATTATAGCACCAGTCTTGTTCTTCTTTCTCTGGTGTGGCCCACTCGATTGCAGGCTCAGCAGAGGCACTCGCAAACCCAGGTCCTTCACAAGGTGCCTGGTGGCACCACACACCCCTCCCTGCGCAGAGGTGTCAGCCACGGCCATGCTTGTTGCAGCTTCCTACCTGTCAGAGCTAGAAGCCAGTAACTGACAACTGAAAGCAAACCTTCACAGGGCTCCTCATTGCTGTGCTGAATGAGGTGGCTGGCACAGCCTCTCCACCGCAGGGCAAAAAGAGAGCGAGGGTTTCGGTGGAGGTCAGAGGCGCTGTGGACGTTTGAAGGTCATACTGTTCATGAAGCTATGAAAGTCATCTCTAAGTTTGAAGCATGCTGAATTGCTTTGAATTAAGGACTACTTCAATAAATACGATTATCAGGAAGTCATTTTTTAAATTTATTTGAGTTTCTTTGAGAGAAAAAAAATGTATTTGCAAAAGATGGTAACGAACTCCATTTTAAGAAAGAGCTTAATTCATTGTTTCATATTCTGACCTCCTAGCCCACATGGGCTAGTCACTCCACAGCAGAAGTGCTGCGCCTGGAGGTTGCGGCGCTCCAGAGCAGTAAGGCGATTTGAAGCAAATTCTCTGCCTGGTCCAACTTACCATGCATTGATCCAGTCTGCAGAATGTCCCTGGTACACGTAGACCAGATTCCTTTCAGATGAAACTGAACCAGAACCTCCACTCCAGATACCTACTCATGTGTAGGTTACTGCAACCCCTGGTGGAAACACTGAGGTCTGAACCTATAAGTAAGCCACGTCACCACCAGGTCTTGCAGCATCTACCAAACATGCATATCCCTAAGAAAGGTCTGGAACCATCAGCAGCCTCTGTAACCCTCTTGCAATGGCTCCCACACTGCATAAAAGACCAAGTGCTGCGTGAGTTTCCTGTGTTGATGATTGGCAGTCCTCAAGTCATTTTTGATGCTCCTTCTCTCCCCAGGAATTCACGTGGCTATCTTTACCTAACGTATATTCTGTTGCTCTCTCCCCACTTTGCTGAACCCCTTTGTTTCTCCTAATGTCCTTTCTATTATCCCCCCTTTCTATTGCTTTCTTCTACAATAATGGCAATGGCAAGTTTCAGCATCCTCGAAAATCCAAGCACAGCCTAAGCCTAAGCTCCATTTGTAAATCTGCACTGTGAGTTTCTCAGGCAGCTGCATGAGCCTGTGCTAGTCCCAGAAGGCTGTTAAACTCACTGGGGGCTGCAAGAGCATTGGCACTCAATGCCACTATAAATTAGGCGATAAAGCGGTGCTCCTAAACCTCTGTTACACCACCTCTCCCCTACCCACCACAGCGGGCAGTGCAGTGGACCACTTCCCTTCCTAGTTTTGGCACACAGATGCGTGTATCCCATACCCTGGCAGGCTCCCATGCTACCACACCCCTTGCTAGCACCAAGATTGTTGTTCCTTGGCAGCGGTCCACTCTTAAATTTGAGGGTAGTTCAGAAAGTTAGAAATAAGGGCTTCTGAGTCATTGCTTCTTACAAAGCTCTTTTGAAGAGGCAGCAGGTTTTTGAGGAAAAAGAAGCAAAGATTCTGGAATCATTTGGATCAACAACAGGTTAGGAATATGTCAGCAGCACAGACAAAGAGAATTAGGTCTCCCAGAGAGCAGTTTTTAAAAAGTAATTAATTTTAGTCAGGAGAGTCAATTCAGGCAAGTCAAGAAAATTCATGAGGATTTGCCCTTACGGCATTACAAGGCTTAGGAGGTTAAAAGAGAAAAGACACCTGCCTTATTAAATTTTAATCTCCAGAGGCAGTTCACAAAATTATTAATTATACAAATACATTAATTAGGAGAGTTCTGTGTCTTCTCTGACTTCACAAAACCGTTCACATCTGCCAAAAATGTCATTTTTTTTCCACAAATACAGAACTATCAGCAGTATGCGTAAGTGCTTCTATTAGAGATAACAAGACCTCAGAAGTGGGGAAAAGATGGACACATGAAATGAAATAGCCAAGAGTATTCACGTCAGTCATGCTGGCTCTCATATACATCTCCCCACCCCTTTGGCAACAGATTTAATAATCGAAACTTGAAGGCACCTAGCAACATCTAGGACTCATCTAAGCTAAATAAACAACAGCAGAGAGCATGATTTCTCCTCCTTTTTCCTCAGATTAATCTGATTCACTGCGTCTTCTCACAAATAAGCAACAGCTAAGGTGCCGCTAGTTGTTCTTAATAAACCTGTTGTGTTTTCTTATGGTTTTGGCTAGGAAAATCGGTTAAGCCAGACCTGAGAATTGTTTTATTTCCTGTGACAGCAAGTGAGAATGAGTTTTCCTCAGGTTTTGTGGGAATGGCTAGGTTGGGATTTCCATCCAGTGCCAGGTCCCATCTGCAACCCCCCAGAACTACCCCCTCTTGCCCGTGCCCACTCCCCTCCTGCAGCCCTGGCTGGACGTCCCGGAGCTGCCACCTTTGCACCCCCTCCTGGGATCCAGGCAGGGGATGCAGGGTTGCTCATACACACAGCCTGTTCCTAATTAGCAGCTACGCCTAACAGAGAGGCAATGAAAGCCTTCACTGAGTCCTTCTGGATGATGCTGATGGTAAGAGGAGGGAGGTTAAGGGTCTGCCCTGGATGGACATGAAGAGAACCTAGGCCTTGAAATTGTTCTTTATAGTTACTGCTTGTCTTTATTCAGTATCAAAATAAATGGAATAACAACAACAACAACAACAACAACAATAATAATAATAACAATAATAATAATAATGGAATAAGAATGGAGTAAGAATAAGAATAATAAACAAGCTGATGCCTTGACATCATGGGCTAACATGAAGAACAGCTCTTAAAAATGCTGCAGTATGTTGCTTTCATATTGGTCCCCATAGCTGCCTCCCTCCCCTCCATACCCACTCCCCGGGTGCCCTGTGTGTCTTTGTGGCACCAGGTCTCGCTTCAGCAGGGTTGAGCCCAGGTTCCCGCAAGCTCCCCTCGCCCAGCCCTTGGCCTCTCGGTTGGGCACGGGGCTGTTCTCAGCTCCCTCCTGCCCCAGCAGCCTCCCTGCCTGATGCTCCGGCTTTCCCCAGCAGATGCAGCTGACGTAATCATTTCCACAAGAACTTCTTGTTTCATCTCCACGACTTCCTCCACTTGATGGAAGACAGGGATGACCGCTGCTAATGTTAACATCTCACTGGGGCCTAATGCTACAAACTTCTCCTTACACATAACCTTACACTTCAGTGACAGCCCTCAGATGAATAATGAAAATTTAACCAAGAAAAGGAATTACAAGATCAGGCCCATAGTGAGTTTTATAAACACAGTAAATGCCTTAAATTCTCTGCATCGAGTCTTCTGTTATGTTTTACTGTGGAAATACTCAGATGGCATGAGCCAGGGCAAACGCAGGTCAGAAAGATTAATATAAAGATTTATCATGTCTATAATATACAAATGTACATTCTGGATGACCCAAAAAATAATGAAACCTAAGACGAAAGTACTCACAATAAGGGAATTTTGATACTTTAAACAGCTCTGCTTTGTTTTACAATGTTCCATTACCTCACAAATAATCTAGCTGTCATAACAAATAGTAACAGTGATAGATATCAAGAAAAGCTGGATGGTGTGCAAGACTGCGGATACAGCTCCAGTGTACAGATCTGAATCAACTTTAAACTTAATATTTCTTGGATTGCTCAGCCCTGGCAAGGGCTGCTACAGTATTTCTCAATTTACAAATCTAATCTGTATCAAATAGCATATAGTAAAACGTAACGTTCTGTTGACCTGAGCACAGTTGTTTAAGACCGTATATGGTTTTTACACGGATAAATCTGTGTGGTTAGGCTTCTATTTGGAAGGATCACCCAGACCTCACAAGCTCCTCAATTACCTTTAAAAACAACAAAGGAAGAGTAAGGTGCCCCACCATTTGCTGGTTGGGTGCCGTCCATCACGTCTGCAAACGAGAGCAGTCTGACCTCAGGCTCATCGGAGCGGCTGTAGGCAGCATTGGCAGCTCTACCATTTGTTACGTGCGTTTAGAGCAGGACCCCATTTTCAGTTGATTAAGATCAGAGGACGATGGGCTAAATCAGGCTGGGAGGGGCTCAGCCTACCCTCCCACCCAAAGGAGGACCAGCGCTGGGGTCAGACCGGGCTGCTGAAAGCTTGGACCAGTGGGAACTTGAAACCCTCCAAGTATGGAGATGGCTCAGCCACTCGGGGTGAACTGCTCGGCTGCCTCCCTCACGGGGAAAGATTCTTCCTATGCCCAGGCTGAACCTCTCTCATTTCAACTTGTGCCCATTGCTTCTCACCCTCCCACTCTGCACTGCTGTGAGGAGCCCAGCTCCATATCCTCCATGATCCCTCTTCTGTGCTGGGAGCTGTTAGGTGCCCCAAAGCCATCCCTTCTCCAGGCTGATGCAGCCCGTCTCCCCCAGGCTCTCTTCATGGGGAAAGTGCCCCAGCCTCACCACCTTGAGGGCCCTCCACTGACGTCCCTCCAGTTTGTCCACACCTTTCCTGTGTCAGGTCCCAAAACTCGACTCAGTATCTAGACATGGTCTGACAAGTGCTGCACAGAGGGTGACAATCCCTGCCCTTGATCTCCGGGCCGTACCCCTGATCACACAGCTCAGGAGCTGCTGGCTGCCTTTGCTGCCAGGGCACACCACAGGCTCACGTTCAGCTAGCTGCCCACCTCCACCTCAGCACTTTCCTGCAGAGCTGCTCCCCAGGCCCTCTGTCCTCCGATAGTGTCGTTGCAGGGACTCATCCTTCCCAGGTGCCAGGCAAGTATCTGCCTCAAAGAAAACTGCTTTGGAACATTTCAGGTAAATCACTTTCCATGAACAAGGAGCAAAGATGTTTTTGTCCAAGCTAAAAAAAATCCAGCAACATTTTCTTCAAGCAACAGTCATTGCCCAGTTCTTGGGATTCGGGGTATGCATTTTGCCATCATCTGAAAAAAGCCCTAAATGTAGCCAATCTGTCTGTGAAGAATAGCAATCTACAGAAGGTTGAAGGGTAGCACGATCAAAATGCCAGAATGCTTCTGGCAGAACAAGCTGTATCATGAAACCAAAATGTTTCATCAAGTGTTGAGTTCCTGCAGAGCTCTGCAGAAATGCCTCACCAGTCTGTAGCACTGTGCTCTAGCTAGTCAATCCCTCCTCCAACAATCCTTACCACAGTGCTGTAAAGTCCTGTAGCCTGGGCAAAACCTAATCCAAGCCATGTCTTTTAGGAATATGCATCTGACACTAGGGCTTGGAACGGTATAGTTCAAGTATTCTCATTTCCATGCAAACTGGATTTGACTTCAGTAGAAATTCTGTGTTCCTCCTGGTTTCCATTATTTCATACAACCAAGGGGTTCTGATTCCCTGCAGCACCCGCTTCGATGGTAGTTCAGCCATAAGACACCACATTTTATTTGGGATGGAGAAGTGTCATTCCTGAACATAACCAGGGGGTTTCTTGCAGATTTGAGTTTCACTGGAGGGAGGAAACCACCACTCCAAAACCTGAGAGCAAATTGGCTGGGCGTCGGTCAACACTGGTCCAGCCAGCTGGAAATGAGGGACATCGGCTCAGTATCAGCAGAAATAGCGTAGATCACAAAAGTCAGGCCTCTGGCGTCAGGAGCTCCCACGTGCTTCAGGGACTGCAGCAAACAGCTCTTAACTCACGAGGGACAGGCTCATCTCACTGAGGCTGTTGGCTTTGCTCAAGGCAACAGAACATCAGGCTGCACATTTAGGCTCAGCGAACATTCATTTGTGGTGCTGGGCTACATGCTTAGCTTATCCTAAGGGTCTCCTTCTGGTGTTACTCCATGACTTCCACTGTGCATATGTCCTGCTTACATTGCAATGCTCGGGTGGACAATTCAAGCTCTCAAAAGTTAGGAAATGCCAAAATTCATGCAATTCTCCTTCACCTCTCTCATGCTCAGGGTCATGTTGTCTTTTACTGCCTACACATCAACCAAAGCATTAATTAGTTCAAGCTATGCAAATTGTTTTAAAAAGCTAAAAAGCCTACTTTGCAATTTAAAATGGGATCCAGATGCCCTCATCATTTCAAGAGGGAAAAAAAAAGCATTAAGTGGTAACTGTTTTTCTGTGTTACATGGCATGCATCCAAGTTGAACTTGCATATAAAAATAAACCTCATGAGTTCATTGTTCTGAACTTACAGCCAAATGTCCTGTTTGTCTTGAGTTTAAACATTTTGTGACTAAGTTGTATAAAACATACTTTAAAAAAAAACCAGTAACAGTAACTAGAGAAATCTAAATAATACAATGATTTATTTCTTTGTATACTTCTAGCCATTACACAACCTTTGGATCTTCTGATAGAATTAATTTGAAAATATCCTAAATATTCATTTATTTCTCTGCTTCCATAGAAACTCTGACAGCAATGATTCATTTCTAAGAATTACTAAGTCCCTCACCATGCAATTCATACCATTCTTCTCCATGAGGCTCCAATAGCTAGCACATTGAACTGCAAAGAAAGCTCACCTGAAGGACAGATTATCTAGTTTTGCTTGTCAGCTTCGCTTTCTTGGAAACAGACTACAGACAGGCGCTTTTTCACCACAGGTGATTTGCAAAAACCTAAGCATCACAAGTGCTATGCTCTGCCGTGGTGAGGAAAGAATTCAATTTGCTCTGCCAAACTGGAAGCACGTGGGATGAATGCAACCCTGCTGCAAATGGGGACAGACCCTGCAGCCTGGCACAGCAATTGTCTCACACGCCATGAGCAGGGACAGCACACCAGCTGGGGTGGGGTAAATGAGGGGGGTAAGGCCCCGACAGCCTCTCTCTGCTCACCCAGGTTGGTCCTTGCCTGACTTATAGTACAGTGTACAGCAAAAGAGTGACTTCCCCAGAACAACTAGAAAAATGAGTGAAAACAGCAACTAACATAAAAGTGTCGTGCAAAAAATGAACCCCTCACCTCCAGTCCGGACACATGCCCTGTCTATGTAATTAACCCTTTATACTCGTCATTTCTCTGGAACTTTGGCTTCCAGACTTTTTCGGTCCTTAGCGTCTGTGCTGAGACCATCAACAGAGATGACAGTTACACTAGTTTTGATAGTGCTTTGGTGTTCAAGCACTTTCTTGGTGAAGCTACCTAAGAAAATCAGCTCTGTCCCATGGCAGGACAGCTGAGGGACATCACTTACCTCTTCAACAACACAGTGCTTGTTAAAGCAAACACAACAAATGGCTTTTCTGGCAGGAAGAAGTGAGGTGCACTCACTTTCATCGGTGCAGCTCATGAAAGTTTTGCACCCTCAGAATTACAATACATGAGCAGAAAAAGGTATGCCAGCTCCTCTGTATGTGGCAGGTATTTTCGGTCTTAAGGATGTGGTAGCATGGCTAGCTCAATGGTGCACAATGCACAGTTGAACTGAAAGACTATTTCTGCTCCCAAGGTTTATCAAGTAGATGTTGGCAGGTGAGAAACAGATGCAGAAAGCATCCCACAGCTGATGCCTGCAAGTGACTATCAAGATGTTGCACAGCGCTGAAGACCAGCTCTGCCACTGACATTCACAAAGAAATACCCAGAAGTTTAAAATGGTTCCTAGGCTTGCATGGACAAGTCAAGAGTCATAAACAGTTATCTCTGATTTCCAGATTACACCACAGGGTAGTCTGGAAATTGAGTGATGGAAGGGAAAGTCACACGGGGTCAACTAATTCCTTTCCAGCTACCAGGGTAGAAAATAGATACTGGTCTTCCTTCACAGAGCAATGGGGCAGTCCTGCTGCAATCCCATCAAATCAAATGACTGTACCCATGGAAACTTCAAACGTTTCATTTTTAAATGACTGCAAAAGAAAATTCAAGTATATAAAAGGGAAAAATAAATAATAAATAAACAAAACTTTAAAACAGCCCTGTCATTCAGTAATGATGCTCATTTAGGTAATGCTACATTTAAGACTTTTGTATCCACATTAAAATATATTTGTGGCTTTCATATAAACATGCTAGGGAGTTGTGGGTAATAAACAATTAGTAAGTTGCATACCCATTTACAGATACATTAGAAAACTAAGCTACTGGTGTAACAGAAACTAAAATGACATTTGCAGAGATTCTTCCCACCCTCAAAATCCATAAATGCGGTCAGGTTGGCAGCTCTCAGTTTGCATCGCGGCCCAAAAGTTCTGGTAGCATTGTCCTGTGAGTAACCATCAGCAGGGTGAGGGATGGAGGGCAAGAGACAAGGGGCACCAGTGGATTTCATTAACAAATGGGGGACTGAGCATACACCAAGCACGACAAATTCCTAATACACATGTACATCTCCACGTGCACTGTCAGCCAGACTAGTAAAAAACACCCGTTAAGAAGTATCTTCAAGATCAAGAGCAAAACTGAACAGTGAGCTCTGTTAACTCTTACGAATGATGCATAGAAGTGTTTTGGAGCAGCTTTTGCTCTTGGTATTATTAGGCCTTACTTATGTATCATTTAGGTGTACAAGGTAATTTACAACAGGCAGAATTTGTCAAACACAGCGTAATTCCTGTCACATGGTGCTGAGAGCACAGGACTAGTGGCAGGTTCAGTACAACAAAAACAACTCAAGAAGGCAGCACCCGGGCTCTGCGCTCTGACACACGACCGCACTGTTCTGCCCATCGCAGCAGATAGCACGGGTCAGGCAGAAGGAAAGCATTTTCACTTGATGACCAAATGCAGAATGGAAAAGCCTCATGGGTTTGATCCTGATGTAGCAAGAAAAGGCAAAGTCCAAGTTGGAATTATAATTTAAAGCATGAATACTGTAATTTCAGTACCAGGACTATAATCCAAACTCTTCATGGACTGCAAGCATTGCTTTCAGTTACAGTTAATACTAGGAGAAAAAGATTAAATGGAGGGCAAGTTACCAACCAGGAATGTCCAACACAGAGAAGACAGCTAACTAGCTATGTGGTGTGTTGATGTGGCGGCTTCTAGTGTGCCTTAGAAAGCCAAAGTGAGGGTGTCCGAGACACCAGAAAGCATTTGCTATAGGCTGGAAATACAGAGCTTTTTGTCCAGAACATGGGCTGCTTGGCTGATTCTGCTGTGGTATATCTGTTACAGTGCCAAGGAACGTTCCTGGTCTCTGAAATTTGATCATCTGTATTGTTAATTTACTAGAAGAGCTTCTGGCAAGCTGTCAGCACATCCTAATATCTCAGTCTGCAGGTATGGTCTGGGAGTTAGCGCAGCCCAGAGACCATTCCCAGCTGGCTGTTTGCCTGCAGCCACTCTGTGCTGGGGGAGAGAGGGTAACTCTGTGGGTGAGGCAGTTCATCTCCTGCCAGCGGCCAAGAACAGACCTGGGGGTGTTTAATGCAGCGGTACAGATGTAGCCCCTGCATCTTGTGAATGGTAAGCCAACTGGGAAGAAGTGGGACCAGATCAAGAAGTTCCATTTCAGATGTTTTCTTCTAGCCACCCCTGATTTTTCAGGGACCCAAACCTTTAAGGAAGAATAGGTTCCATCTCTTCAGTTTGGACTGCTGCATCTCCCGTTGGAAGTCATACATTGACCATTTGTGGTTTCATTAAGATGTTTTACTGAATAATGTCACAGGAATGGTTGGGACTGTTAGCCAGGCACAGGGAAAGTGCACAGAAGGTGGTACGGCCAGACCTTTTTGCATTTTTTTGGCATCCAGCCTAGATCTGACTGGTGTCTGGCATGTAATACAGGACAAAGTGCAACACACATAATTGCTGTGAGGAGTCCATCAGGAAGCTGTCCATTAACATGATGCCAGTCTTTTGTAGGAACAACGCTTGGTATGGCCAGTCCCTGAGTTTAGTCCATCTCACGGGGTCGACACACAGTACCCCTTTATGTTTCTGGTTCCCATGACTCAGCAGGAGTAGTCTGACAGAGCATGAGAAATCCAAAGCTCAGCCCGCACAGGACAGAGCCACTGACGACAGGCTTGGGAAAGAGCTTGAAACTGGCAGGCTTTGCACTGACCAGCCAACCAAGGCTGTGCATCTGCTCTCTGTTCATGGTTTACAGCTTCTTATTGCTTTTTATAGCAACAGATGCTTTTAGTAGCAGGCTTAGCCAGACCAGCGTTTTCTCACCTCTGCTTGCCCAAAAACCTACAGACTGTCCTGTCAGGTATGGAGCTTGCTAATGACGCCCAGGCTGTAGCCACCTCAAGAGAAGGTCATTGCAAGGTTTTTGGCAGAGGAGGAAGATACACATTGCATTAAAACAGCTGAAGATGGAAAATGACAACTGGCTGGTGATGGATATCTTGTCAGAAGCATGAAACCAGTGATCTGCAAGAGGGACCAATTACCTTTCTGTACAAGTGATTGCCTCGTGCTCCATTCGGGCTGCAGAAGCCTGAGCTGTAGATGTCAAGACTACACGCAGGCAGGGAGACCCAGCAGCAGGCTACAATGTTGGAATTCAATCTGCTGCTTTATCCAAAATCAGCTAATTCAATATATACACGTCTGCTGACCTTCAAAACATATAACTTCTGAGATTTGGATAGCAGCCAGGAAAAAAAAAAAAAAAAAGAATGGGGAAGAATCTAAGGGAGAATGGGGTATTCTTACCTGATTATCATGCAGGGAATTTTTAGTATTCATCTTTGTAAGCTGTTGTCTTCCGGTTTAGAACTGTGTACAAGTCTTTCAGGGATGAAAGAAAGCTTTAAATGATCTTAGAGATTAGGAGAGGTACAGATGGTTTTTTTTAAACTCTGTTTAAATATAATGAGTAACAATGAAAACAGCTGGGGCCACAGTAGAGGACATACCAGACTGAAATAGGGGAAGGGTAGTAGTTTCTCAAGGCTTCCTTCACTTCTGTTAAGAAACACTGTTGAATGTCCTTGAAGGAAAGACATCAATGGCTTCAGAGAAGCAGATGGTTTGAGCTAGACGGACAGATGCAGCAGGGATGTGTCTGGGAGAGGCTGGCTGTTGCAACAGTGCAGTAACATCACCCAGCCTCACCGCTGCTACTTGCTGTAGTGCACACACGTGTGTACTCACACACACACACAAATGCCAAAGCTACAGTATGCTCACAATGTCTCGTACTCCCGCAAATCAAGCCCTGAGAGAGAAAAGACAATGACCAGGCCTGCAGTGTGGTTGCTGAAAGCTGTTGGGGTCATCTGACGCCCACCCCAGCACCTGGGCATCCCTTTCAGACACCAGGGCTCAGGACAAATGCTCAGCTTGGCATTGGAAGAGGGAAGGGAGAGAATCCAAGAACTCACAGCTGTGCTCAAGGACTAGGCATAGCTTTGAGATAAAACATGAAATAGTGAAGAAGAGCTATTTTAAAAGTAAAGCTTGCATTGACTCATTTTCATCTGGCCATCCTGTTCTTTCCTACTTACTTCATCTTTTCCAATAAGTAGAGATTAGACACGTAAATAAAGTTTTTGGGCTGGAACTGATAACTGTACCTTGCCAAACAGATTTCAATGAAGGCTTTTTTAGGCACACTGTAAACACAGAACTGCTGCAAATAAACCACAGGAAGGGCTTTTATGGTCATTTCCCTATTGCCCCCCCTTCCCTTTCACATAGCAACACATGACATGTTTGCTCTCCTTGTAGCCAGGGCAGCATATACAGCCCCGTGGCAGCAACTGGCAGGGGACTTCCAGGGAAGTCCCCCTCCACAAGGCACACAGCTCATTTCTGGGGCTCAGGCGTGCAGAAACAAGCAGCGTCCCAGGGCGGCTGCAAGCATTATTGGATTTTTCAGACCATGGCAGAGGAGCTTTACCACAACGGGGTCACTGTGTCACTGGTGACCACAAGAAGTAAAATCAGGCAATTCAGTAAATTATCTCTACTCCAGGATAACCAAAACCACATTTTCATTTAGTGTATTCCCTGAAGTCTCTAATTGCTCCTCTCCAGCTTTTTACTAGAATAAACACTTTTGTTAGTAATGTAAAGGAAACAATCTGTCTTTGGGTGTGCTTTTTTGTTTTCTTCCAAAGGCTGTCCACAGGGAGGAATTAGCCTGATCCAGAGCTAAATGGTGCCCTCATTTGCAGCAGTGCAACCTCCAGAAGCCTTTGATGTCTCCACATCCCCCATATGGGAAGACTGGAATAAAATATTCAGAATGCCAGCCCCTCTCTTTCCTTTCCACCCGTGTGAGGGAAACAGGGCTTGAAATGGACAGAGCACACCTGCTCTTCTGGACCTGTGAGACTGAGAAAAGAAGGAAAGGGAAGAGTTGGAAACGCAGTCATGGCTGGGGTCCATACAAATTAAAATCTGGGAATTAAGAAGCATTCAACGGATGTCACACGCTTTGTCTCCAATGGGTTCCTCCCCCCCCCCCCCCCCC
>Ga0065711_1033749_pt1 | contig 24893 bp, 12 predicted proteins | sample Hoacrofraction12_FD_59098 | JGI IMG/M metagenome (GOLD analysis project Ga0065711, IMG submission 59098) | Hoatzin crop microbial communities from Cojedes, Venezuela - Epithelial fraction 12 v2 (version 2) | ecosystem: Host-associated > Birds > Digestive system > Esophagus > Crop | place...
TCTCTCGCTCTCTCTTCCCCCCCACCGCCGCCGCGCCGCGCCCGATCGGCCCGACTCCGCAGACAGCCGCCTGCGGAACTTTCCGCTCGGCGGTGGGGGGGGGCTGCGTCCCGCCCCGCGGGTGCGCGCCGCAGCCGCGCAGCGAGCCCGGAGTCGGAGCCCGGGATCAGAGCGTGCTCCGCCGTCCACCTCGCCCCGTCCCTCTGTTTCTCCTATCCCCTTCCCCCATGGCGCAGCGCCGTTCGGAGGTGGATACAGGAATGGGTTGGCAGGGTCAGGAGGTGGCGGTTCAGGCAGAGGTGGCAGCCCTGTCGCCTGCAACTTTTCCAATTTTGTAATCAGTTCTACGATCTGACTGTCCCGCGACTCTCGAGCTCGTCCCCTCCCCTCTGCCCTCTGCATCGCCGGTGTTCCCGGAGATGGTGGTGACAGTGCCTCGGGCCGGCAGTGGCGAGAATTCTGGCGGCAGCCCTTCCCCTTCGCTTTGCGACCCTGCCGCGACGCTCTCACTCGCGGTCTCCGTCGTCCCTCGGCCTTCCTTTTTCTTGTGTACTGGGGCAAGCGGAATGCTGGGACCCGCAAAAAGCATAGCTGAAGCGGACCCTCTTTCCAGTGTTAACGCAGCAAAAGCCGTTGCAGCAGCCCCCTTTTCGGCTCTCATTTCTTTCAGTGTCTCAAAAATCAGTCTCTGCACCGTAGAGAATTTACTCACTTCCTTGGATCCCGTAGTAACTTCTTCCCACAGTCTTTCCACTGTGGGGATCAAGTCACTTCTCTGTGCCCAAAGCAACAGAGGCTTCAAGGTAAGTGAGTCATATGGTAACCCTCTTGTGGAAAGGACATGTTGGAGGAGCTTTTCCACTGCCGACTCTTCTCAGGTCAGTGCAAACCCCATCTCCTCCCCGGCTGCCTGCTTGATCAGGGCAGGTTTTCCCTCAACGTATGCTAGCATTTTTTTTTCAGAGTGCCAGGGCAGCACTCGCCTTCGGCCGGCCTCCGCACCCTCCGGCTTCTCGCTGTCTCCGGTCCAGCGCCGATCTGAGGGTCCCTGATCAGGCGCCAGTTGTCACGGAGGGATTAATATGATCAGACAAAGCCAGTTTATTGCTCTACAAACCCATGTTTATATAGTTCCTTGACACGTGATAGCTCAAATGTGATTGGATGCATGCACTGTCCACGGGCTGTTCATGCGTACTTCTCAGTCTCTGATTCGTGTGACGTTATCAGACATGCACATCAAACTCCTCCTTAAGATCTTGTTTGTCTTGCTAATCGCGGTTAATGCAAGCCCTTTAGTTCCTTATTGTGACCTTGATGCCTGCTCCTTTACAGGCTATCAAGAGTCAGGCTCAGAGTATCTGGAGGGCTCACCATGTGGCCGTGGTTCCCCCAACACTAGAGTAATAAGTAATAGAAAAAATAAAGCTATGTAAAAGAGGAAAGGCACTTTTTGTCAGGAACCATGTAAGATACTAGTCTCACTGCCACTGATCCTCTTCAAAGTATAATCAATACCTGGACTCATAATATTATTTGTGACCAATTCCGTATAACCACGAGTTATTGAAAGACTACTAAATTTAGGTGATGTGAGCAAGAGTGTGGAATCACCAAATGCCAGGTCCTAGTGCGCTACAATTCATAAATGTTACAGATGTCTTTATGAAGTTGGTGGTGATTGTATTCTTGTTCAGATACGATGTTTCGTGAAGGAAGAAAACTCAATCAGTATTGAATGCTCTTCCCAGCTGGTAAACATTTAATCACTCCCCATAAATAAACAAACCATGTACAAATAACAAATCTTGCACTGGAAAGGGGAGATATTTAATGCAAACTAACAGACATGTGTTGAGAGAGTAGTTTTGGAATTTTCTGTTCGTCCACAGTTCCTAATTGTGGAAAAAAATGTCCTGTAGACTGAAGTGGTTTTATTTATGTACTTTTTAATTTCTAACTAACCAGTAAAAAAAAGAAACACCCAAACTTCAGGTTGTAAAATGGGTAAAATAATGAAAAGTTGCTTTTTAAAAGTAAAAACTACAGCACATTTTGAAACACAAAAAAAGGTTTAGAAAAAAATAAATTAAAATGAACCAAAAATAGATGTTGAAATTTCCTTACTGCTAAATGATTTTTTTTTGTGAAACTGACATTCCTGTTGACCTCATTGGTACTTCTAAGCAGTCAGGAGTCTATATTCCATTGAGATATTATAGTTATTGACAATTCTAGTGCTTTCTACTGAGAAAAACTTTCTTTCTGCAAGGTAATTTGTACTAATATTTGTGCAAGTTCCCTTCCACAGAACATCTCCTCTGTAGTAACAGAGTTAGATAGTTGACATTTAACTGACTGCTGAAGCAATCAACTATAAATTTCAGGAAAATAATTTTAAAAGACTAATTTTTTCCCCATTTACTGGACAAATGTAATTCATTACTGGAAATACGATGAATTCATGCGATGATTTTTTTATTTCTTGGCTGGAATAATAAATATCTGAAATTTCACTTGTGACAACACTTAGAGAGACTACAGGGAAGATTTTTTCTAAGAATAAAAATGATGGGTAAAGTTTTGGTTTCTTTCTTGTTAATAGAGCAAATATTTTAATTTCTGAATAACTATTTCACAGAGACCAGAAACAGTTTTAACAAACTGTTCCTAGGACAATGTTCTTCCATTTGGGACATAAAGTGGCCATTTTCTCACACTACTGTATACTTGAGAATCGACATTTTTATTTTGCAGTTTTTATTTTTTCCAAAGTTTAATTCCACATTTGGAAGTTCTGTAGGGAAAAAAAAAATTATTTTTAAAGACACTTCATTAGAACGTGTAAGGACAGCACCTATTACTAACACTCCCAGCACTCAGAATTTTGCCAACATCCAGAAGCCCAAACCATGGCATTCTTTTACCCAAGAGACTTATTCTCAGAGCTTGTCTCAGAAGCATATACTTAAGTTTTGTGTATACACTTAACAAATATCACTGACACAAATGTAAATAACAAGGTCACTTGATTTCTTAAAATATCTTATACCTACTGGGGGAATGACAGTGGAATGACATAGTTAAAAATAACTATATATTGTGTGTCTACTGATTGTCCACTCTTTCATTAGAAGTTGCATTGTCTCTTAAGCCTCTGGAAATGATGCTTTGATTAGCTAGAACAAAGTAAACTTACCAAATGAGATATTATATAAGAAGAATGGAATGAATAAATTAGTGCATGGCTTTTCAGCAGCTGTCACAAACAGGACTAATTTTTCAGCTAAGACTGAAGTACCCAAGACTAGCTTTAGAACACTAAATCCATAGATAAATTTCTCTTTTGAATATATGACTGCAAAATGTTTAGGTTATTTTTCTGTAAATTTTAGCTAGAATTCATGGAATAACTGTTTTTTTTGGCTTCCAGCACTAATTTAAAGATATAGCACTTCTTCTGTTGTTGTTGTTGTTGTTGTTGCTGCTTTTGTTGTTATTTGTGTTGACTATCCTTCCTATATCAGAACATTAGAGATTTCACCTAAACAGAAATATCTGATTTACTATTTAAGGAAGTGAATCAACATTGTTCCCTTTCTAGCTCTTTAATTGTAATAGTATGGAAGCTGGCCTTGTCAGCAAATCAGCTTTAGAAACCCTGCGTAAGGAGACAAATAAAAACTCGTCACCATGCACCAGAATAAAAAATCTTACAATGCTACTCGCTTCTGCTCAATACTGGATGTATGCTACACATAGAAACAGACAATTTCTCAGATTCCTAATTTCTAATTCTTAAGAGTACATTGTACAGGAAAATATATTCTTACAGGTGCATAAGCTATTGGAAACTATCCTGTTACTTCATTATGTTATTGTAGCATCAACATTTTCCGACTATCTTTTTTGTAGACTGAAAAATCCCACATCATTGCTCTATACTTGGCTTATCCTTCTCACACTTACCTTACTTTTCCCTGTCCAAAGGCCAGTTGTAGTAGCTGGCCAGACCAATGAAGAGTCAAAGAAACGTGGTGCCACCCAAACATACAGACTCTTCCTGCTTAAGGGAGGCAAAAGCCACGCACAGATCCACTGACATGCATCTGAATGTCACCTCAAGTTATTTCCTGTGAGCCAACACATGAGGAGGAAAGAACTTCTGTCAATGCTGAATTCTTTATTTGCCACGAACTGTCCTTTAACATATTCTCTTCTTGAGTTTGAGTTCCTACCTGTCCATGTTTTGAAAATAAATATGACACATTTTATTAAAAGATTTTTCATGTTTCTTTTATGCTGGAAATTTAGCAGAAAAGCACATGAATACTTGATTTGTTGTTTTACTGTGATTTCAGAAGTAGCAAAGACAGAGGCCAGACTTCTAGTGTGATGGGAGGATGTAGGAGAAGAAAAGATACAGGAAATGGAAGAGAAGAAAGGGCACGTTGGCCCTTCAGTTGCTGAAGCAATGGTCCTAAGGCTGGGGGATGTTGGACAAAAAAATTCCGTACAAATATTTTTTCAGAACATAGAGCTTCAGGCAAAAGTGAACATGCATGGTTCTTAGGAGTGCAAAAGAACACACTTGAAAAGATCAAATCAAAATGGAAAACTTGGAAACTATTGATCAGGCTTTGCACGTGTCCTGGGTTCAGCCAGGACAGGGGTAATTTTCACCGGAATCCAGGAAGGGACACAGCCAGGCGGGCTAACCCAACCTGGCCAAACAGAGCAGGGTATTCCATACCATGTGCCGTCATGCTGGGTTCCGGTGGGGGGGAGCTGGGCGGTGAGAACTCACTTGCAGCTTGGGAGCATGCGGCGGTGGTCCAGGAGAGCGGCTCTCTGTGTTGTGCGGTTTGTGTTGTGTTTTCTCCTTATCTGTATCGTTGTTGTTCCTGTTCCCTTTGTTTGCTGTTCTGTTAAACTGTCCTTATCCCGACCCACCAGTTTCTGCCTGTTTCTTTTCATTCTGCTCCGCATCCCAGCAGGGGGAGGGGCGGCTGCATGGCGCTTTTGATGCCAGCCGCAGCCAAACTATAACATTTAAATCGTGGGGCCTCTTCAGCACATGTCACCTCCTCCTCTGGTGATGCTCCAAAATCTTTGCCTTCTGGCCAGTCCATGATTACCTCCAGAATTCCTGGGCGACTGGGGTTTCCCATTCGGGCGCCCTGGGTGATCGGCGCGACCCACTTACTCCACGTAGCATCGGTGGCATGATGCGTAGAGGGGACCCTCTCTTTGAACATCCAGCCCAGGACCGGCAATCGTGGTGCTAGGAGGAACTGTACTTCAGTGCTGACCACTTCTGAAGCAGCTCGAACGCCTTCGTATGTGACCACAATCTCTTTTTCAGTGGGAGTATAGTGGGCCTCGGATCCTTTGTATCCCCGGCTCCAAAACCATGACTTTGTCAACAAGGCCCCCAGAGCAGACCAATCTCTGCCCTCCAGAACACCAAGGTAGCAGCAGGCTATGGCCATTCTCTCTGTCATGCCTTCTATATTGAATTATCCAAGAAAGAACTGGATGTGGCCAACTAAGACAGCTCTTTGTATAATTCAAGATCTTCCTTACCCTGGCATTTCTGCTGACTTGAGATTGCATTTACTTGGCACCCATCTGACTCGAGCTTCTTCCAGTTAAGAAAAACAAAGTAAAATTTATCATTTAGCTACAGCAAATTGACGTGCCTAGCAAAAAGCAATTTGACATCGTGCAGCATTTGAAAAAGGCAAGAGTGCAACATGCATCCCTAGTAAAAAAAGAAAGAACCTCCCAGAACAATACTAATGTAAATAGTTCCAGCCATAAGACATTCCATCTGAGATTCGTACTATATGGTAGGTAAGACTTAAAATACATGTGTAAAAAGGTTTCCTAGGTTTCATTTTCCAAAGGCTGCACTCCACTGCCACCTGGTATCAAAAAGAATTGGTCTGGATATTCTGTGCCAACAGCATATTGTATACTATATTTAAACAAATTAAAATGTTCAAATACATTATTTATAAAACTATTAAATAGCACAATATTATCTTATAATTTTCTAGTAAAATCTGTACTAGGGACAACAAAATGTATTGGTTTTTGACTGGTTATGTATATATCCATATATGTAATTATGCCTATAGATATGTGTAATTATTTTTCTGATTGTTACTTTAAAATGTATTGCTATTTTGCTGATTAGATATATTAAGTATATATAAAATAATATTTACACATCTAAGTGTACATATACTTGTATAAAAATCAAAATAATACTACTTTTCATATAATTGTTGTCAGAATAAGATTGCATTTTGTGTGTGTATGTACATACGCATTTATATGTACAAGTGTATGTATATATTTGGCCAATGATGTTAGTTGAAGGAGGAATGGGGGACAGTATAGGAGTGTACAGCGCTAGACAAACAACCAGGTACAGCAGCAAAGTCTCCCTTTAGCTGCACGGAAAGTAGGCTTAATTATTCAATAGCCTTTTGGCTTTGCAAGTAGCAGAAAATCTAGTGGATGATAGAGAGAGCAAGACTGTTTGCCTTGCACTGGATGGAAGCAATTAGTCTTACAATGATAAACAATTTCTTTTGGATTATCAGACACTTCACTTATAAGAAAGACATAAAGACATATGAACTGCTTGATCTTGTGGTCTGTAACATTCCCACAGAAGAGAATGTATATTCCAGGAGAATCCCCCCTAAAAAAAAGGCAAAAAACACTGAAAAAGAAAAAAAAAAAAAAACAGAATGAAAAAGAAAAGAAAAAAGAAAAAAAAAAGAAAAAAGGAAAAGGAAAAGGAAATGGAGAAAGAAAAGGAAAAGGAAAAGGAAAAGGAAAAGGAAAAAAGAAGAAAAAAAAAAAGCTAGTGACAAAAGCAGCCATTTGTTGAAAAAAAAGGTTTGAGTTTGTGAGGGGGTTTCCCTGCAGATAAATCTTCAGTTGTCATGGAGGCCACAAATTGCAGCTTTATAAGGACAGAATGAGAAAGAAACTCTCATGTATTCTGAATTTTGGTACTCCTGTCAGTCAGTGCACTTCTATGAGACTATATTATTTAACAAACATACTAATTTTAAGCCTTGTGTAGAAGTTAGATAGTAATAAGGAACAGATAGCCATGAAAATTAATTAACTACACTTCAAAAAACCATTCTCATAAAAAAGGATAGCTTCACTGTACTAGGAACAGTCTTTATAACCCAGATTCCACACAGGGTGAATTCCATGAAAATTATTGAAAATCCCAAACCTCTTGATAATTTCCTACTTGCTGTGATCTAAGGCATTTTCCTATGTTTGACTTAGAAAATACAGCACGTATAAAAGAGACACAGAAAACTTTATAGTACTATGAATGAACACACAAAATAAATTGAAGCTGGGTAAAATATCAGAAATATTACTATTGCATTTAGGTATGATATTAATCTTGTGAAACTTAACATGCTAATAAATAGAAATGACAGCCTAGGCAATGCTTCAGGGCCTTAAGCTGCTTTGTGCTGTGTGAATGTCTCCCCTGGAGTGTTACATGCATACTCTATGAATCTAGCTTTCATATATGGGCATTCCTGAACTTCAGTATCTTTATCTCCATTTGTCAGCTTAGAACCCACCAAGGCACAAAATCAGAAATAAATATTGACTGTTTCATCACAACACAAGCATGATAGCTGATATTCTGAACTTTATGCACTAAGAACTGTCAGTATAGCAACATCACTATGATCCTGTGGTGACAGAAAAGCTGAATCTAAAATCCTCTCTCATGCTAGATCTGCAAATACAGATGTTTGAAACAGAGGTCAAAATACGACATAAATTCTATTTCCTTTCACTGAAGATCTTAAAGTATTTTTTATTCAAAGGGCAGGATTGGGATCCCCAGTATGTAATTAATTAGTGTATTACAGATCTACAGTTCTTTTCAAAATAGAACAAAGGGTGAATATTCCACATTTCTGTGATGTGAAATTTCAGAGCATTTTGAAGCACAGGAGCAGCAGGTGGCAGACACTGAAGCTCTGAAGTGAGGGAGTATGTGAGGCCATTGGACTCTGATTAAGATCTTGATAGGGATGGAAAAACAGAATTAGCACAACTTTTGAATGACCCCATGTGACAATGATATGTTTCACCTGCGTTTAATCCATACAGTGCTTGACATTTTCACTAGCCTCCTGCTCTGTTATTCCTCCAAAGAATCATACTATCTTCAGTCATTAGCTTGAACAGAGTTAGACCATTTGGTTTCTGGGCTACTTCAACTGATGTTAATTGACTGAATTACTGTATTAAGCTAAGTACTTTTAGGGCAAAGTTACTTCAGCAGTTCATCTGGTACCAAAACTGATTTAAGAAATTTCTTTTTACCTCTATCCACGGGTAATTATTCCTGCCTCTATGACATGGTAAATGCCCCCCATCTACTGTTTTGACACAACTGCTGTTGAACCATTGGATAATCAGGACCACAGAAATGATCCTATTCAGAAGAACTGGAGATTACTGCTGTTACAGCTTCCTTTGCCCTGAATAGCTGTGTTGCACATGAACTGAGGGGGTTATTCTCACCACCATCTTGTCAGAATCAGGAGACCTTCTGAGATTTGAGCAACAAGTGTTTTGAGATTCAAAATTGAATGGCTTCTTCAGGAAAGAAGTTGGGAAATGATACAAGGGAAAAGGCAGAGATAGAGTTATGTGATCAAAGCAAGGACATAAAGTAGGAGTTAACACCCATGTTGAAAGTTCACGCCATTGCGGTTTCCTTTGCACCTTTGTTGACTTGTTGTTCTGTTAAAAGTCTTAAGTTTCTATCCCATGACTGGAAATAGATACTTGGATTGCACCCAAAATGTGGTGTCTGGAATTGTGAGTAACAGTTAACCTGCTGTAGACCTGTTCGTCACGTATAAATACATACACAGATCTGGACCTGCTAGGGTGTGCAAGTCACATTTGAGAGGAGGACTTCCATAGCTTTGAGCAGAGGACTTCATGTGCCTTTACAGTTTTGCATAGGATCCTGCAACATATGTGAAAGGTTAACTACAGTAACACATTTAGGAATTCTACATGCATAAATGAAGCAAAGTCTTCACCAAAGGCCCAGCAGTTCAGCCACTGTTCAGGAAGCTGACTTCACTGCAGCTTTCCGCAGTTCCTAGGGCTACTTTTTTCAGAACAAAAATGGAGAGAAAATCAAACAGGACAGAAATGTTGTCTGACATTATAAACACCTTTGTTGTTCAGCATTTAATATTTACTCTAATGTTAATTTCCACACCATCCATCACAAACAGACATCAGAGAGATGGAAGTTTAAAAACCCCAACCTTCATTGTTGCTTAAGGCTTGGCTCAGTTGGGGGTTCTTTTTCTATCTTGTTCTTTTCTTTCTCTCAGTTTATTGTAATCCTTCACTTTTAATATTTGATTTACTGGATTTCTGACTAAACAAACACCTTCATGCAAAAAAAAAATATTTAAAAATCTGGCAGTAAGAATTTATTGAGGCTTCAGCTACCTAGAAGCAGAAATACCCTGGAGCAACTTATGTGACTGCATGGTGGGTGTAAAATGTGGTTTATATTTCTATGTAAGATGGGCTATAAAGATGGGGAGATCAGAAAGATGCAAGCACTTGTTGCTCTTCTTCAGAATTTTTGCATTTACTTTTAGTATTGACTTTAAAGTTTCTCCTCCTTGCTTCTGTGATTCTTACTGGCTTACAAACACATAAATACAATGCTATTTTTGCTCATTATTATTTTCTAGTCAGAAAAAGCTATCCTTCAGTTGTCACAGTATTGGTTGGGGTATAAGAACTCAGAAAAAGATGAGGCTGAAGTAGATAATACAACACAGTGAACAGCACCGCCATCTCTTTTATCAAGACTATGGACAATTGCTTTAAACATATGATTTTCTTGTGTTTCCTTTTGTTTTGTTTCCTTGAGAAAGCCTCCCTGAATGTAATAGGAATAACTTCTGTAAGAATTTCTGCAATCAAAGTAGCATAAGACTATCTTTGAGTGTTCTTTCCTACTGGAAGGAGAACCAGTCTAAGAGGTGAACAACTCATTTTTATCTTTAGGAGCTTTTTTCGAGCTTCCTTCCAGGCGGTTACTTCCAACTCAGTTGTGTCAAGTCTTGCTTTTGTGATGTTTTGTTGTTTGTGTTTTTGCTTTGGTGGGTTTTTGGTTTTGTTTTTCTTTTTTAACACATTACAAAATTACTTTATTTTTTTTAAAATGCCTAATTAAAAACAAAGAAAAGGAAGAGATGGTGTTATGTGTGCTCTAAAGGTAGTACAGACTGATACACAAGCAGCTGAATCTTCACAGCTGAGTCACAGGAGCTGCTGGTAAGATGAAAGTGGAACATCGGGAAGATCAAATTTTTAAGGTTTACTGTTATTACAGTCACATTTTTTTCCTATCACTGTTAATACAGAATATCACCATGTAATGTCCTAATCCAAAAGGTAAGAGTGTACCAGACAACCTAACAACTGATGCATTATACAGCTGTCTTGATAGTACAACTCCAGCAGGTGAGTATTTCTCATCCTCTTTTTCCCTTTAGATTAATTCTTTATTATGTCTGATGAATACAGGTTGTGTAGACGCTGTAGTAACTTAAATAACTGCGGTCACATGTCATAACAAACATAATACCATCTCTGCTTAGTACACTTTAGGAAAATAGTTGCAAAACACCATTATAATAGCTACCTGGGACAGGAACAACCTATTTACATCAACATCTCTAGGTGATTCAGGAAATATATGTTTTAATGCATCATAAAAAAATAGAATTAACAGGTTTTTGCTGTGGTTTTGGTGTTAAGAGTTCTTTTCAGCAAGTGAATATTCTTGCCCCACAATTGGGAGATGCTACACCACTACACTGCCACAATAGGCAAGTGCAAATTTATGGAATAAGATCAGTTCGACTTGGGGACAAATAGAAGAGACATCAGCCCCTTGTGATATCTGAAAATATGCCAAAACTGATCACATGCTGCACAGCACAACACATGAATAGTATGCATAATCTTTTTGCATCACCAATGCTCAACATATAAGCACTAAGCAGATACATAAACTCTAACCAAACAGAACTAGTGATGACTGCCTTGTGACTAGCATTAATGGACGTAACAAAAAGCAGAAATAAACATCAGAAGAATTAGAACTGGATCAGAGTGGGCAAGACAAAAACACTTCTGGGAGCCTTCAGCTTACAAAAATACCCTCTTCGCTAATTTGCAGTATGTCGGTATACTCTTCAGATTAACTTCAGTGCAAAAAAGGTGGTTATAACTTTCTCTCTTCAAAAACACCTCTCTCAAACTAGCCAATGCAATTCTTCTGTGTCCATGTCTGTGTGTGCTTGCACCCTTTTACCCTTAGGATATTCTGAACAAAGAGCTGCAGAACCGAGGTTTCAGACAGTTATCAAAACACAGTTAATTCTAACTCATGCAGGAGATAACCTTAATACACTTCCAGCCTGTGTAAGTCATAAAAATGCTAATTTTTCTGACCATTCAAAATCTAGTATTCTTAGTTTGTTAACTAACATTTTCTTTATTCAGTGAAAACCTCCTCCTTCTTCCTGTGGTAATCATGTGTGTACCTTTTAGTATTAAGCATTGTCTTTATGCTAATACATATGTTTACAGGCACAGCTGATAGAAAAGAATCTAGGTGGAATAGATCTTTGTAGTTTATTGTTCATGACTAACACCAAGCAGGAAGTAAGCTGTTGCTTTAACATAAAAACAATCTTTGGGCAATTAAGCCTTCTCTACTTTCTTCCAGGAGCGTTGCAAAGCTGTGGCACACTCCAAAGGAGGAAGCAAAGATTGATCAGAGCTTGTCTTCTCTTAGCTTGTGAGTGGCTACATCCATGTATTGACACAAAGTGCTCTTGTATTACAGTGCCTTTGAAATAGATCTTCAAACTTGGACTGACAGAGAAACAGGGCTCCTGTCTGCTTTTTTGTCAGCAATATTGTTTCTTGGTAACAGACGAGGCTGTCTGTTCATTTTGATTAGGCTTCCTACAACAAAATTGGGCTAAAAGATGTCACAGAATCATGGAATGGTAGGGGATGGAAGGGACCTCTGGGGATCATCTAGCCCAGCTGCCCTGCCAAAGAAGGGTCACCTAGAGCAGGCTGCAGAAGACCACGCCCAGGTGGGTCTTGAATATCTCCAGAGAAGGAGACTCCACAACCTCTCTGGGTAACCTGTTCCAGTGCTTTACCAGCCTCAGAGTGAAGAAGTTCTTCCTCATGTTCAGATGGAACTTCCTATGCTTCATTTTGTGCCCCTTGACCCTTGTCCTGTCATTGGGCACCACTGAAAAGAGCCTGGCCCCATCCTCCTGACACCCACCCTTAAGATATTTGTAGGCATTTATAAGGTCCCCTCTCAGCTTTCTCTTCTTCAGGCTGAACAAGCCCAGCTCCCTCAGCCTTTCGTCACAAGGGAGATGCTCCTATCCCCTAACCACCCTCGTAACCCTCTACTGGACTCTCTCCAGTAGTTCCTCATCTTTCTTGAGCTGGGGAGCCCAGAACTGGACACAGTACTCCAGATGAGGCCTCACTAAGGCGGAGTAGAGGGGGAGGATGTCCTCCCTGACCTGCTGGCCAAACTCTTCTTGATGCACCCCAGGATCCCATTGGCTTACTTGGCAACCAGGGCACACTGCTGGCTCATGGTTAACCCGTCATCCATCAGCACTCCCAGGTCCCTGTTGGGGAACCTGAGACTTCTATATCCAAAATTGAAGAACCTGACCAACAAAATGTATGTACTCAAGCTGGGCCAATAACATAACCACTAAAAATTGTAATAATTTGTACCTGCAATCATAATGCAATGACAAAAAGAGGCAATTTTTTATTATTTTTTTTAAAGTGGAAAAACAAGAGTTTTCTGATATCAAAGAAATCAATGAAAATGAAATTATCTAAAACAAGGTGAACTCTGAAATGTCAGAAACACAAGTGCATGGGAAGCTCATGCCTCCCTCATCTTCCGTCTTGTTCTGTTACATCATCTAAGACATTAGGATTTAGACTGGATATCTCTCCACTACAATAGCTAGTCCTGTATAAATGTAAACTAATAATAAACACCAGAGAACTAAGAAATGTGATTTCTACTTCCAAATCTGAGTTATAAAATTGAGGGAAAAATCTAAAATAGATCACCTAGAAGGAAGTAAATTATTTAAAATCTATGAAACATGAGAGAAACAGACGTTCTGAACAGTTAGTATTTGGTGAAATCCAAACTGCTAACAATTGTCTGAAACACTAACAACACTCTGTTTGTATGAAGTATTTCCTGGGAGAAGAACTGATTCTGATTTTTTCAGTGTTTACTGCACATAACTGAAGAAACAGGACAGAGTGGTACAGTAGCATAGTCACAGAACACTACATCTGATGAAATTAAGGTATCAGAAATCTTAGATCGATGTTATAAATCAGCATGATATTTAAGAATGAGATATGTACCTCTTAAGGCAATACTTACATCCAGACCATAATTTCCATTCTAGATACTTCAGAAAACTTTCTGACTATTTGCATGCTAATGTTTTTTCTTTTTTCTGGTAAAAAAAGGCTTTCATATCTCCTGACAGTCACGTGCAAATATCGGAATGATTAACTGCACATTTCAATAAAACAGAAGTTTTCTTGAGACCTTAAACTTTGTAATATAAATTATTCAAACATAAAAAGATACAATCTTCTATTTGTTTCCTTTAAAACAAATGTATAAATCAAAATATTCTATTGTAAAAATACTAAAGCTGTATATATATTTATTCAATAATATTTAGTGAAATTTGCCTTTTTTTCCCAAATTGCATAGGCTCAGAAAAATAATGTGTTTTCTGTTGAAATACTCAACAACAGAAAATTGATACATCATGATAAGCCTGATTGGTAATAGTCCATATTTAGTTAAATTATCTTTTTTTTGTGAAAAATATCCAGTGTGTTATATTGTCCCTGATATTTAATTCTCCTGTATTTTTATCATTAAGTCTATTATCTAATGAGGGGCAAAATGCTGGGTAGTGTAATGTTACCTCTAACATTTTTCTTTTTATTCCTAGGGACATTCACATATTTTGCTCATTATTGTTCTATGAAAATTCTTTGTATTCTGGTTGTTTGAGGAAATACCACATATTACATAAACTAGAAGATTTCCTTCACTGCTCTGGGAAGTCTAATATTTTAGCTCTTGGGCATTTAAGGCATTAAGGGAATTTTCGTGTTAGTAACGTGCAACAGATTCAGCCTTGCATAATTCAAAACAGCTTCACACCTGTTATGGCAAATGGTCCATGCAGGAACATTTGTTCTTCGTATCCATTCTTTCCCCTTCCTCACAGGTGATTTTTTTTCACCGTTTATTAGTGCTCTTTCCTTAGTTAATGGCGAAGGGCAAAGTGGCATCAACTGATTTTCACAAAACAATGACAAATTTTTAAGATCTGGAAAGTTCTGAAAAGGTAAATTTATCTACCAGTTTTTGCAACTAACTGATTTTCATGCTGTCTGTCTAACACCTTCATTCTTCACAAATGTCCAAGCCGGAAAATGTCTAAAGCCAAGTGTAGTCCCAGCACAACTGGGTTAGCAGGCTTGAATCTTAGGAGGTAGATCTTGTACATGATTATTTAGAGTGAAAAAATGTCTGATGAACTTCTAATTAGGGTTTACTGAGAGCATTGAAATTAAAATTTTGGCCTGAACAGTAAGAAAAAAGTATTCCTAAAAGGGTGTCCAGAAGTATATGAAACATCTTGAAGACTGGTCAAAACAGTACATGAAAATACAGTGATAAAAGACACAACCCTAAGCATAGGTTAGCAGACCTGAGAATTAACTTCTCCATTTTGTTTTTTGGAATGCGTGGCTTTCAAAAAAAGTCAGTAATGAATTAGGTATTATTCAGAACTAAAAATGTGTCAGAAAGCCATGAAATCTATTACTGCTCAGTGAGGGTATTTCGTATACTACTGCAGGGAACGGTCTTGTATTGAATGACATTGAACAGTGTCCTTCAGCATGCTCTTATATGTCTAACTACATGTAGCTATAAAGGAAATTCAGAAGTCAATCTAGTCTACTGTGAGTTATACTTCCTTTTCGCTCACTTCTTAAGTAAACTGCTCTACTTTAGATTTCTTGAAATCTTATCTGGAAATACGTCCAATTTAAAGAGAAGAAAAATATTATGGTTCAGAAATGTTCGCTGAGTGCAGCTATTAATTGAGTAAATAATATAATCAGCCAAGTCCACTTTCACTTAGCTCAGACATCTAAAAAAGGACTTTTTTGTTCTAAATTTTATGGATAATCCTTCTCTCAAACTCAAAGGGCTAAATCAGAAATCATGTAAGAAAGTGTAAATTTCATGTTAATGACTTGCTGTCATATAGACAAATCTGCAGAAAAAAATTTTAAAACGCCTTCTAATTTGCCTGCTGAAATAAGTGGAAAAAATATGTTATTAAACCTTTCCCAATTTCTCTTTGAATTTGGCCCTGTCTCAGGTTTGCACACCTGAATTCCATCATTATTTTTAGCATAAACATCTGAAAACAAGGAGATTTTCTAGAACACAGCTATCACTAAAAAAAAAGAATAAAAAAGAAGATGAAAAACAGTAAACTCCAGACCAATCAGTGAAACATTATTTGTAAGGGGGTACACTTGGAAAGATTCTGAAGTGCTTGGAGAAACACCTGGAAAAACACAGTTTGATTTAGGATTGCTACTCAGGCAGGGGAGTTCATGCTTAATTACACAAGATGCTTTGAAAATATTTCTATTATGACAGATAAGAGAAATTCTCCAGATTCTGTAAAATTACTCTTTCAAAATGCATCGAAAAGGTCTTATGCAGGAGTGGTTAATGTAAATAATACTTCATGTAGAAAGGTGACCAGAAATAATGTATATCCTAGGAGATATTTTATATCCTTCTTCTCTTTGAATTCCCCCACCAATATAATATTATGTAGCACAGGAAAGAGAAAGAAATAAATTATGGATTCTCTTCTACGTAGTCGCTTTCACTACTCTCCATTTTCAAATAGATCAGAAGTGAAGATAATATTCCAGGAGGAATTTGCATTTTAAATTGGTGGCAGAAATGGGAAAACTCTCCCTTTAAGTTAAAGAAAAATGTATAGGCAAATTAAAGCAAAACTTCCTTATCATTAGAAATTTCTGCTAGGGATTTAAATGTTCACATTTCTTTACATCAGCTCTTAATTCTATATTTTCTGGTGAGTTCATAGGGAAAAATTTTCTTCTGTGTTTATTTCTTCAAAGTTTGCTAAGCTTCTGTAGACCATAAAAGTAGTAAACCAACACTGTAATAACTTCCATTTCATGGGGACTTTTGTAGTACAGAGGGAACTGCAGAACTGAAGTTGCCTTATAATGCTGTCTGAATTAGTCCTTAAAATTCTGTTTCAGATCATAACCAATCCAAATTAGGAGTTATTACATTTCTAAATTTGTACAGGATCCAGCACAATAGTAGTTTATTCCTTAGAAGTAGGCATCCATTGTTTTTGACAGAGAAAAACTAAAAATGTTTACCTTTCCATTTGGCCTTAGATCAATCTTTCTCTCCTTCTTGCTTTTAAGGACTTCCACCTTGTCCTTCATGACAGCACAAATTTTAATCTTTTAACAAGTTTTCAAATTCTTTTGGGTGAGGTAGGTATTAGGACAACCTGCTAAAATGCAGGAAAGTCACGATGCATCATTATGCTAGTGTAATCAGAATGACAAGCCATGTTTCGTACAAGACAAATAGAAATTTAAAAGGAAAAACAACTCATTTAAAGAGGGGCAAAAAATGCATTTACATTAAAAATGCACTACTTTTTTAACAGAATTAGATTCTACTAGTGAGTCAGTGAAGAAGTTTTTGTTTTTCAGTCAGGGATTTTTACGTTCTCTTCATTCCTCTCAAACCACATGTCCCTGAAAGGAGAGCTCTTCTAGAGGAGTCTTCACTGTCAGACAAACTAATTCCAGCTGTACAGCACTGATTGATAATGCACAGTTAGCCCTCTGCATGTGCATTGAGATAAAGCAACTAAAAAAACATATTGTTTGCATACAAATGTACAAAATAGTATTGATCTGGTTAGAAACGCTGATATATTTCTATAACTGGAAAAAGGATTCAACAGAGAAATATAAAAAAAAATGTGCTTTTCCTCCATTTCTTTCAGATTTGATTTTGGAGAAAACTGAACAAACCCATAAAACTAGAAAATACTTTGTTTTAAAATTACTATTTACATTGCTAAGAAGTCACTGTGTTGATTGGTCACTTAATAATCATAACTGCAGGATGCATTTTAATATTTGGGTTTTGTTATAGTAAGTCAAAAATTCAAAGTTGAATTTTTGCTCCACCTCACTTTAGGAGGGAGGAAGGAAAAAGCATCTGAAATGTCAAATTACTTTATGAAGGTATAGAAAAGTTTTAGATTACTTACGAAATTCTTAAATAAGAGTTATATTTCTTTTAGTAACATTTTCTTTTTTTTTTTCTTTTTTGTTTGAAGGTGGCACATGGGGAACCTGTCCACTTTCTGCCTGGTAGTTCATCCAAGAGTTTTTAGAATTAGTAGTCACATAATTTTTTTTACACAAAAATACACAAAATACTGCTAGGTTGCAGATTTCACAACCAAAAAGGTATAAAACACAAATAGGTAAGTGTTGATGAAACCTCTCTTAGTCTAAAAACACAATTCTGTGAACAAGGTAAGATCTAAGAATGAGATGGAAACATGTGGGGATCAACTCGAGACATAATAAAGATTTTCACAAAAGTTAATTTTCCAGAAATTTATTTGGAAAACTTTCCAGGTGACCAAACTATGTAAATGTCACAGGCATTTGTGGAGTTTTGGCAGTCTGTGGATGATGTAAATCTGACAGAACAAGTGTCTTCAAACTTTTGCAGGCCTTCTCACATTTTCAGTTCTTTTCTATTTAATTTTTCACCTTTTTCAGAGTCTGCCTTTTTGGGTTTTTTTTCTTCTTTTCCTCTTACATGTCTGTATGTGCCAGCAAGTCCTGTGTTCATTTTACCATTTCTTCAGAAATCTTAATGTAACCTCTCACACCTTTTTTCATCCTTTCTCTCCACTATACCTAATAAAGACATAAAAAACCTGTAGCCCTGTGCTACCCCAAAAGCAACTAAAACTGCTATTGTGAAAAATTGCTTTTATCAAACTGTTTATTTTTCCTCTTGGAGCTGTACCTTCTTCAGCAGCAATGTTTGTAATCAATGAAAACAGTGTTCTTTTAGGACTCTAAAGCAGAAGCACTTAGAACCTGCACCAGCACAGAGGAATCCACAAGGCACAAAGTCCTAGTGGGCTGCTGGGTGAGAAGAAGATGGGTGGAAACTTCATCAGTGTGGAAAGTTATGGGACTGAACTGCAGGTCTACAGTTCAGCAGAAAGCAGCCAAAAGCCTGGCTGAGAGGACAGGAGTTTCATTTACCAAGCATTTCTAGAGTAAAAGGCAAAGAAGGAGAAGAGAGGGTACACTTCTATTCTGCTGTCAGAGGGGCTGAGATCTGAGGAGATTCTTATCTGTCCCAAGAAAACAAAGGTAGGACTCACTGCTGACCTTTTCATTTACCATCCAAGAGAGCTGTGGTAAACCAGAGAGGGCTGAAGATCCTCGGAAACCTTTCCTTTCAGAAATTAAGAAACAAAGTGTTTATCTATTCTAAAAAAAAGCAGTATATTGTCATGGTTCCCAAAACACTATGATACTGACATTTTAAAGATTTTCCTACTGTTTTAAATTTATGTTGAGCTTACTTTAAGGTATATTGTGGAATTAAATGTATTCGCTAAACACAAAAAGCACCAAAAGAAAGAAAATTTGTAAGCAACCATCTAATGATCCTCTTTCTGAGCACCGTTCTATTCTAGTTCCTAAATTCCCCATGGTTTTCCCAAATTTACATACCCTAGAAATCTAGAATCCAGAAAGCTGGAATATACATTTTTCACATATTTTTAGGGCTTTAAAGAAATAAAATCAGGTAAAACTCTCTTCTTCAGTTCTTATTTTTCGGTTTCAAAATCTAATTCTTAAATGATTTTTGTTGCTAAGACTAATGCTTACTAACTACAATATTTTGTTTACTTAAAGCACAATAAGGTGTCGGTAGGACTAGATATTAAAAGATGGAGATACTGGAAAATACCTGTCATTGCTTTATTTAGTGAAAAAAAAAAGAAAGAAGAATGTGGCACAGGTCATGCTTTTTAGTTCTTTAAATGATTCATACTACTTTTATACCTCTTTCTCTTTTTTTTCCCTCCTAAAAATTACAATAGTCTTTAGCTTCACTGGCTTTTCTCTCCCAAAAGTAAATAAGTGGCGGGAATTATAATGAAACATATAAAAAGTTTTTAATTTCCAAAACCTATTAAAAAGCTGTCTCTAAAAAACGAAAAAGGTTTTGAAGTTCAAATGAAAGACAATATCTGAATAACACTAATCCCCAGGAGGATGCCATGGCACCTGCCAGACACTGTAAAGGTTTTATAAATGTTGTCTTCTGCAAAGTCGACTGCAAACATCATAAGGCCTTTGGTAAATATGTCTTTTTATTTGAGCAGAAATATTGAACTTCCTGCGATTATGATTATAGAGAAGATTATTTCAGAATTTTTAAAAAATATTTGATTAGTGGCTTCTCTCTTCTTCCTTGAGATAAAGTTTCAAATCACACACAGCGCTGTTTGAAAAAAGTCTTCCTTAGTAATAGAAGCCTGGCAAAACAATATATTTAGCAGTATTTATGAGTAAACATATAGAAACACTGAGGCTGGAAAAGAAAAAAATAATTTGGCTGCCTGATCCGCAACATCAGAATGAGCAGGCAAAATTATGCACTGTAGGAAAATAGTATTGTTGTTTATACTGCATAATGTAAAATACTTATCTCTGGCAGAAGCAAAATACCACATTTTATTTGTCTATAATTATCTAATGATAACTCTATCAAATTAATTTTATCTGATGATAGTTTCAAGTATAACGTTCATAGTGTTTCTTCTTTTTTTGAAGAACACCAAAATAAAAAACCTAACAAAAATCAGAAAAACAGCGCAGACCTCAAAATAAGCAAAGTTAAAGAGTTTCAGTGAATTATATTAAGATACATGCTACGGTGCTTCATAGAAACATCATCATTGAAACAAAACTTCTACACTTAGATAATTTTGCCTACTTGCTGCTGTTATAATGATACAGTCAGGAAAGGGAACAATTTAAAACACTAATGTTTGGACAATGACAAGAACTATATTGCCTTACTTTTCTTCGTAATACTTTTCTAATTATTTCCCCTTTACTTTGCTTCGAACATGGAAAATACCACAGTGCAGACCTTCAAGTACCTTAGAGAATTTTTTTAATCCAGATAAAAGCATTTAAATTCTTCATCTGACCTCCTCATATCCAAACTTGAGAGAAACTTTTCTGTTAGTATAAAATTTACATGTTTGGATTTTTTGCCCTACCTAGCACTAAGACTGTCCGAAAACATTTGACTAGAAAAATTCTGAATATTAAAAAAGAAAGAGGGGGGTGGAAACTAGGAATCTTTGCTGCAGGTGAAACTTGCACTTGACTGCTGCCCTGGAGAATCAGACTAGACTGCAGCTTCCCTTTCCCAGACATGGCATAACAGCCATCTAAAGGTAACTCCTTCATCCCTTATTTACTGACCTCGGATATGAACCAGACACAAGTGCAGAGAAATATTGTGTCATTGTTCATCTTTACCTTTGTCTTCACAGAGAAAAAATGAAAATGGTATTTGCCTTAAAAGAAAATAATTTCTGTTAAGCTAGTTCAGAAACTTACCATCAGAACTGACCATGTTGTTTTACACAAAATTACGTATTACTGCCTTCACTCTATGAAAACTCTACAATGTTTTGCATCCTTTTTTAATGATCAAACAATTAACAGAGACTCTATGAAGCCATGGGAATGGTAAACATCGAGATCAGTCTCCTATACAAAGCTTACAACACCTGAAGTACCAAAACAGAAAAAGACCAAACCCAAATGTACTGCTTTCTTATTATTTTTAAAATATCAATTTGTTGTAAAGACTGCAAAACGAAAACAGACGTCTGAGGAAGAGCCATAAGAAGTTTACTCAATACATCAATAGATGTATTTTATACAGCAGAAACATACTGATGTGTATAATGAATTTAGTAGTACCTGACATCGTAAATTTCAGAGGATATTCTTGAGCTGGTTTCAGTTCTACCTTTCATGCACAACTTTTCCTGATGAAATGAAGAACTTGGTGAACAAATCATTTCCAAACAGGACAGCTAACTGGGATTTTTACATGGTCATCAGCAGATCATATGTAAATGAAAGCTATGCAGGAACTATGTTGTCCTTGTTGCAGTTAAAAAATCTCGTATCCTGGGGTAATGGTGACTGCTTATAGGCTGCTAAACATGGAGTTCACAAAAGTAGCACTATACTAAAATCTTGTGCTGAGTTGCCTACAATACATTACTAAGCATTTAGGAATGTGTGCCTCTTGGTTAATAAACTGGAGGTTGCCTGTTATTGCTTTTCAGAGAGGGAGGTTCCCACCCTGAAACCAAAAATATTACTCATTTCCATTTTAGATACCTTGGTTGCATCTATTTGTTGAGATCTCTTCAATGGGAGGTTTAATTTTTCTTTTTACAAAATGTAAATGGCCTTATTATCTTTTTTTTTTTTTTTTTTAAGTTATTTTTGGCTATTTGATGTAAAAAAAAAGTGAGGTTATCTGATGTGGTCATGTAGGGCATATCACCTTTGGAATTTGTCTTTGAAAGGCTAACAAACCTTACTTTTGCCATTATGATAAACAGAAGGTTTTTGCACTGGACTAAATAAAAGGAAAACATCGCTAGTTTTTCAGGACCTTCCCAGACATAATAGAAATAATATGGGTTTGGGGTTTTATAGTATTTTTTTAATACTCGGGGGAAATAAGAAGTGATTTATAGGCAAAAATATAAATGTAGATGATTATTTTGGCTGAGTTTTTTTGGTAGCTTTAATCTGAACCATATGCTGCATAATTACTTTGTGAGACTATAAAATTGTCTTCAATTTATACCTATGTCATTTTTTCTTCTTGTGATATTTAGGTGAGATATAGATGTGTTTTACCAAATACCTCACAGTTTATCGTACATTTAAAGCTGAACTGTTCTCTTATCTCTTTTGTTTTCTGTTAGAAATAGCAATAATATCTTTCTAGTAATTTGGCTGTAATAAATTAAAAGGATTATAAATATATGCACAGAATATGTATGCAAAGAGACAGACACAGAACTGAAAAATATTAAAAACTCTGCAACCCCAAAGATTGCTGAAATTTACTTCATTTTATTGCTCAAAAAGTACATATACCAGACCTCAATTCAGAACTGATCAATTGAAGTAAAGATTTGAAAGAATTTTGCTGGAAATCACTTGAACATGATGGTGTCAATTCATGTCGACAATGAAAAACAGATTTATATATATATGTGTTAAAGTACTTCAGAGCCTAAAGAATGCAGTATTTTAGCTTGATAAGGTACAGATGCTGAAGCATGATGACACAACTACTGCTGTTATATGTTTTAGTTAATAATAATTATAATAGAATCTGATCAACACTTTTTTGGTGAGTAATGCAGATTTACTTACAGTGGTTCATTATGAAAAATCATGTTTTCACATGATTGTGTCAAAACTGTGAACACTGAAGTACTTCTAAGTTCTTCTTATGTGTAATAAATTTATTTCTAATCTATTTCCTTCATTCTTTTCTTTCATTAGTTTCCTTCAAGCTTATTTTAACAAACAAGATTTTTCGGAAGTATCAATCTCAAATTCAACTAGATAGCATCATTTTTATCCTGTATCTTTGGAACAGGCAGTGTGTCGCAAAGACAAGGAATAATCTCCAAATTATTACCTACATTGTACAATTTTATTTTATCAATTTGCTTAAATTTATTTTATGTTAACCACATATTGCATAATAATATTTGTAAAAACAGCTTTAAGCTTACGTGCAAATAAAGAACATAATTATTCTCCCTTGCAGCCAGACACTCCTGCTAGCTGTTCAGAAGAAAAGAAACAGGTGAAGAAGTTTTTAATTCAACATTTTAAAAAAGTTTACTTGACTTTGTACAATGATAAAGTCATATCAAAGAATAATAAAGCTGAAATGGGAAAGTTTCTGTCCTTTTGCACATTACTTGAAATCTTGCAGTCCTAATTTTTTTGAGATCTAGATTGATTTTATTATAAGAAACAACATATTTTATCATTATAATAAGGGGGATAAGCTTTTGAATAGACCAACAATTAGAAAACGTTCAGTGTCTACAAACTTTGAAAAAAGAACCCTTTTAAATCAATAAACAAAATAATTTTAATATTAAAAATGTAGCTGCTTCAGACATTATTCCTTAGAATTTTTCAGAGATCTACATTATCTGTTCGTCAAGTTTTAAGGGAGCTGCATACTAGTCTTACTGATCAAGCAAATATTCAAAGTAGATTTTAAACATTGGTCATTTGACAGGACACAGCAGCATCAGTTAAAAAATAAAATTCAGCTTTTCCATTTTTATTTCTCCAGAAAAACACATGTTTTGGTTTTTGAAAGGAAGCTCAGCATCCTATTCTACCATATTCTAAACTCATTCTTTTTTGAAGCATTCTTGCTAAGTTTAGAGACTTTTTTAATGCTTTAATGAAAAACATTTTTATTTTATTAAGGTGCTTTGCATTTCAGTGCACTACAGGATTAACGTGGTGAACTACAATTTTGCAAAGATTATTATACAACTTCTGTTGACAGAATGTTGACTTAACTCTATAATCTGAATTTACTGTGAAAACCTGTTTATTCTAATGATGATTCCGCTGGCATGAAACAGTAACCTGCAAACTGGTGAATGTATTCTTAGGTACTGCCAAAAGCAGGAGACATGACACTTAGGGTCATGGTTTAGTGATGGACTTGACAGTGTTAGGTTAACAGTTGGACTCGATGATCTTAAGGGTCTTTTCCAATCTAAATGATTCTGTGATTCTGTTCTATGATTCCATGAATATAATCATAGTACATATCTGGAATGGGTAAAATGTAGTGATGCAGAAGTATTCTATTGTATTTGGAATCAAAATACTGATTTTAGGACATAACACTCATATTTTCCTGTTCACTATCTCTTTTTCCTCCTATTTTTCCTCCTAGTTTGCCAGAAATGTCTTGCTAGTGTTACTTGCAATCATATGAAATAAACTGCATCCTCAGAGTCTTCTTTCTGAAAATATCTTCATTTCTGAAAAGATCAGTTATCATAGAATCATAGAATCATAGAAAGTTTTGGGATCGGAAGGGACCCCTAGAGGTCATCCAGTCCAACCCCCCCGCAGTAAGCAGGGACACTGCTAACTAGATCAGGTTGCTCAGAGCCCTGTCCAACCTGGTCTGGAATGTTTCCAAGGACGGGGCCTCCACTACCTCTCTGGGCAACCCGTTCCAGTGTTTCACCACCCTCATTGTAAAGAATTTCTTCCTTATATCTAGCCGAAACCTACCCTGTTTTAGTTTAAAACCATTACCCCTCGTTCTGTCACTGCTGTCTCTACTAAAAAGATTGTCCCCATCTTTCCTATAGGCTCCCTTTAAGTACTGAAATGCTGCAATCAGGTCTCCCCGCAGCCTT
>Ga0065711_1033750_pt1 | contig 24892 bp, 15 predicted proteins | sample Hoacrofraction12_FD_59098 | JGI IMG/M metagenome (GOLD analysis project Ga0065711, IMG submission 59098) | Hoatzin crop microbial communities from Cojedes, Venezuela - Epithelial fraction 12 v2 (version 2) | ecosystem: Host-associated > Birds > Digestive system > Esophagus > Crop | place...
CCCCAAGCCTGTAGCGTTGCATGGGGTTGTTGTGACCCAAGTGCAGGACCTGGCACTTGGCCTTGTTGAAGCTCATACGACTGACCTCGGCCCATCGATCCAGTCTGTCCAGATCCCTCTGCACAGCCTTCTGTCCCTCTAGCAGATCAACGCTCACACCCAAATTGGTGTCATCTGCAAACTTACTGAGGAAGCACTCAATGCCTTCATCCAGATCATTGATAAAGATACGAAACAGAACTGGCCCCAACACTGAGCCATGGGGAACACCACTTGTGACCAGCATTGGCACTTCGATTTTAAATTAATGGATTTATATATTTGTACTAACCTTTAGACAGATATAGCCACATGCTCACAATTAATCTTCATCATATTTCAGTGTTTTGCTGAATCACAGCCTTCATCAAAAGTGTGTACATTATTATGCATCATTTTCTTTATAACGGCTTCATATAGATTTCACATTTAAATTATCTTCTGGGCCTGACTAGGTCCATTCCTTACTGATTCTCTTCTGATACAAACAAGAGATGGAACTTAGTCTCAAATCTGTGATCATCGATGAACATTTTAAATGATAAAGTCTTAGCAGTGATCAGCTTTACAAAGCCACACTGGTTGTGCAATCAAATGATCTTGCTACTAAGTCAACTGGTAAATGTACTCAAAGTAAAACAAGCAGACACACTTGGGCATTGCTGCTACGAGGTTTCTATCTTTTGCTTTAGTATATTCCCCTACGCTGACCTAGGGCTCAGTTAAGATCCTGCAGCAGAATCTACAGAGCTAAGCTGATACAAGAGGGAGTGTGGTACCAGGATCTTAACTATTATGTTGTATAACTAGCTTTAAATGCCAGCCATACAGAACATATGCACTTACAAATTATTAATTTGACAGAATTATTAAAAATTATGCAGCTGGCAAACTTGCATTCAACTTGCTAATTGCCTTATTACTTTTTAACAAATGTATTTTTATTTTGGTCTCTTCACATACCGTAGTGGTTCTGTCACAAGTTCCAGTACCAGAAACTGTACATTCTTGCTCAAGTAACTTTTTACACTACAGTAAATTTTATGTTTTTAGTTTCATAAATATCCACTAGAAAAGAAGATACAGACAGATATAGATAGAAACAGATTTACCCCACTTACTCACAGTTGAGTGCTCAGAGGTCCCTCCTGAATGAATGTTCAAGCAACCAAATTTAACTTTCAGAAATGCTCACCAAAAGTAAATGTTAACTGCTCAGGCTTGTGCATGCTCCCAGGAAGATCAGGTTTATTTTTTATGGGATGGGATGCTGCCTGACACAGCAGAACCACAAGGTTTCAAAAACTCATCATCACAGCAGTGACAGACAAACAATTACAAGCCAGACAAAGATAAAGTGGTACACAGATACACATATATTTTGGGTGAAAGCAATACAACATGAAATATTTTTAATTGTTTAAAATTCCCTACTCCAGTTGTCTTTCCTCTGGATACAGATTCTCTTTTCCTTCTCTGCTACTACTACTGGGCTGATTGCCTTTGATTATATTGCTACACAGTACAGGAACCCCACCTGTGTTGTGCTGGGAGGTGCTGCGCAAACAACTGACAGAAGGGTATTTTCTGTCCCCCAAAAGTTTACAACATAAATCAGTCTAAGCAATATAAATACTTCTTACGTGACAAGGTCACAGTCCTGATGGCTAATTTGATCCTCTTTTCATCTTGATACAGAAATACATTCATCCAAAAAAAGAACAGAAATAAGTGCAGTTGCCTTGTCTGACCGATCACAACTAACCTTTTCACCTTGCAAACATCCATCATGTTTTATATAAGGGTGATAACTACATGAGCCCTTTCAGATAAAATACATATATTCCTCCACACTATTTATTTATAACATTTAGCATTGTACTGCCTGAGAACAAGAGGTATCTACATGGCAAACACATAAGTCGTCGGCAAGACTCTACTTTTGATCCCCAGTCTATAATGTCGTTATTTCTTTTATGGTCTGTTAAATAAAAAAGCTGGTTTATCACCATACGTCTTGTATATTGTTCTGAACAAGGTGGAACAAAATTAGTATCGTGTCCAAAGAAAAAAACTCCCCAGAAATGGGTTGAACTTCAAAAAGCTACTGTTCCATTCCCCCACTCTACAGAGTTTTGCTGCGGAAGCAAACTGCTTTCTCTGACGTCGAGAGAAACCTTGGACAAGTGAAGGTCAAGTCTTTCAACACTATGATAAATCCTACATTGTTCAGAAGAGAACACAGAGCCACTGTGGGCTCGGGATCACTTTCATTATGTGTTTTTTGAAGAACTACTATGCTCCATGGATATTCTATAATGGGTTGCAACCCTCCAAAATTTCCCCTATTACTCTCAGTGACCCTGTGTTTTGTGGCACATAAAACTCCGGGTTCTGGTCTCAGCCCACAGGATGAATCATTGCCTCCAGACCGCGGTTTGAGGTCAATGTCATTGGGATGCTCTGAAGCCACCACACAAGAAGTTAGGCTAGTGGCAGAGCTACACATAGCTCAGGTCTAAATCAACAGAGCTACAGCTCAGATTATTTTCTTCTTTCTGATCACAACATCCTATATTTCGCCAAGATTTAATTTCAGACAGTTATCCTTCATTAAGTAACTCCATTGCTTCACACCATGGATATCTGACTGGATATTGTGTGCTTCCAGATGAAAGGGAATGGAAAGAAGTGTATGTATGAGCCACTTGTGAAATCTCAGCTAAGGAATATCACCAAGTGAAATGAAATCTGCTTGTGGATATTTACATCTTGCAGAAGAGGAAGCTAATTTATTCAAATACACTATTTTATGACAGATAATCCACACCTGAATGACTCCAAAAGTTTCTAGAGTGTGACAGAAAGACTTCTACATATTATTACAGTCACAGTAGTTCTAATCTTCATCACTTTTTTATTACATGTCTTGTGGGGACAGCTCTTGAAATAAAGGAAACAAAAATATCCTGCATTATTTTTTGACATTTAACTACTTGTGGAAAGATGTCCTGCTTGACCAATCTGATCTCCTTCTATGACCAGGTGACTCGCCTAGTGGATGGGGGAAGGGCTGTGGATGTCATCTACATGGACTTTAGAAACGCTTTGACACTGTTCCCCACAGCATTCTCCTGGAGAAACTGGCTGCCCATGGTTTGGATGGGTGTACTCTTCGCTGAATAAAGAACTGGCTGAATGGCTGAGCCCAGAGAGTGGTGGTGAATGGAGTTAAATCCAGCTGGCGACTGGTCACAAGTGGTGTCCCCCAGCGCCCAGTTTTGGTTCCGGTTGTGTTTAATATCTTTATCCATGACCTGGATGAGGGGATTGAGTGCTCCCTCAGTAAGTTTGCAGATGACACCAAGTTGGGTGGGAGTGTTGATCTGCTTGAGGGACAGAAGGGTCTGCAGAGGGATCTGGACAGACTGGATCAATGGGCCGAGGTCAATTGTATGAGCTTCAACAAGGTCAAGTACCAGGTCCTGCACTTGGGTCACAACAACCCCATGCAACGCTACAGGCTTGGGGAGGAGTGGCTGGAAAGCTGCCCAGTGGAAAAAAAATCTTGGGGTGCTGGTCGACCTCCGGCTGAACATGAGCCAGCAGTGTGTCCATGTGGCCAAGAAGGCCAACGGCATCCTGGCTTCTATCAGGAATAGTGTGGCCAGCAGGAGTAGGGAGGTGATTGTGCCCCTGTACTTGGCACTGGTGAGGCCAAGCCTATAGTACATAGAAAGTAGGATAATGTAAGTTCACTTTGTACTCCTGGTTTAAAATATAACACACTGTAGTGCTGATCCCTGCTTGAAGAAATCACTGAAGGTACCCATAGTCATGGCCTTAACTGTGGCTGACTCCATTCAAGCAGGGCTACTTGTAGCTTTTTCTTTATTGACTGTAGACACATTGAGACAACATAAGCACCCACATTCAGTCTTACCACCTCTAGTTTGGACAAAATTTTCAGGTTTACAACTAACACACTCCTTTCTGCTTCCTATAGCCAGTGGGCTTTCCAGATATGGTGACTCTACAGAAACAGATAAAACCTGACTGAAGGCGCTTCTGGCAAAATTAAGAAACATCGAGTGTGTCATTTGTTTTCTACGGGCATCTTTCGGAGTTACATAATACACTACCCAATGTTTGTAATAACCTTGTACCAGGAAGTAAATATCAACAATACATAATGACAGTGATTAAATCTTCATCATGGAAGTACAAACCTGAGGCCGTAAAGCACCGTTCCGTCCGGGTGAAGGCGAATCATTCGATTCTTCACAGTAACACCATGCACAAATGATTTCTTATCATTTAAGAAGTAAGTGTCAGGCACCCAGAGTTGATCTGCCACTCGGTTATCAAGTGTGAGGTTGAGAGGTATGCCAGCATAAGCCAGCCTCTTATCTCTCCAGTACTGTTGAAAATACATAGTCAAAGTGTAATCCTGGTGAGCAAAACAAGAGAAGCACAACTGTCAACCATATGTGGCATAACTAGCAAATTTTTTTTTCCCTGTCACGAGCTTATTTTGCTGTTGGTTTAATTTAATTTTAAATATTTTTTTGCAAAAATATGCTTAATAAAAACATTAAATATTCCTATCACTTACTAAATCCTTCTAATACTAGTCTAAAGGGAGCATTTAATACCTTAAGCTATTATTGGTATGTTTTGTCCTGCTCCTCCATTTCTTTCATTCAGTCCACAACAAATACCTGAAATAATGATGTTTGTGGAATGATAAATGAGATAATAGGTAAATACTGCCATCCTCCCCCTTTTTAAAACTTATAGATGATAGGAAAAACATTCACAGTATTTTGAAGTATGCAAAATTGTATCTGAAAATAAGCTGCAAAGATGTTGTCTAGACATGTGCCTTTGTGTGAGACTGCATCATGCAGTGACACAAAGATTTTCTCATCAACAGGCTACATCCATACTTTGAAGAACAGTAAATTGCAGTAAAATTCTACTAATGTCAACATCTGGTTTTCATAACTTTGTCAGTTAAACTTCATGACGTCTACTAAGAGCTGTGATAACTAACATAAGAGCCTAAACATGGATACAGAAGCCTAGAACAACCATTTTAAAATTCTTTACTTCACACCTGGCAATGTGCATCCGCAGCCCAGAAGGCCAACTGTATCCTGGGCTGCATCAAAAGCAGCGTGGCCAGCAGGTTGAGGGAGGGGATTCTGCCCCTCTGCTCCGCTCTGGTGAGACCCCCCCCAGGGAGTCCTGCATCCAGCTCTGGAGCCCTCAGCACAGGAAGAACATGGAGCTGTTGGAGCAGGTCCAGAATAGCGCCACAAAAATGATCTGAGGGCTAGAGCACCTCTCCTGTGAGGAAAGGCTGAGAGAATTGGGGCTGTTCAGCCTGGAGAAGAGAAGGCTCCGGGGTGACCTTATCGCAGCCTTCCAGTACCTGAAGGGGGGGTACAGGAAAGCTGGAGAGGGACTTTTTAGAAGGATATACAGTGATAGGACAAGGGGTAATGGCTTCAGGCTGAAAGAGGGTAGATTTAGATTAGATCTGAGAGAGAAATTCTTCACTATGAGGGTGGTGAGACAATGGAACAGGTTGCCCAGAGAAGCTGTGGCTGCCCCTTCCCTGGAAGCGTTCCAAGCCCAGGCTGGATGGAGCTCTGAGCAACCTGGTGTAGTGGAAGGTGTCCCTGCCCATGGCAGGGGGGCTTGGAACTAGGTGATCTATAAGGTCCCTTCCAACCCAAACCACTCTATGATTCTATGATTTCAGAATTTGCTAACCTGAGTTGGTTGTATCATAACACTTTGAAACACTTTGAAAGTCCGAGACAACAGGCCTCATTCTTTAGCTTCATGGTATTATTAAAAAAATAAAGTATGGTAACTTTTTTAAGTTAAGTGATAACAAAACTGAAAAAAAATCACATGAGATATAGCAAAATTTCCTGTTAGGAAAGAAAAACCTTTGTCTTTCCCTCATAATTTGCAAAGTGTGGAAGGACATATTCATTTTTAGAAAGCACGTTCTTATGCATGAAATGAAAAAAGGTGAATATCTGAAAATAATACTATCTTGTATATGAAAATTAGTGGTTACAATTAAAAAGACCACTGGATTTAGGTCCGGCAATATTGCTATATTTAAAAATGAAAAAAAAGAAATGGTAAGTACAGGCCATTAAAACTATGATTTTCAAATTACAGAAGTGCTCTAAACGATAAAACTCTTCAGGAAACTCTTCACAAAACACTGAAAAATTTATGTGATCTCCAAACACATTTAAATATTTAGCAGCAGGTGTGCAAGCCACAGGATACCTGTATTTGCATCTGGTTCTACAAGCTGATGATGCAAAACCCCTCAAGCTTGCTGCTTGTTTGGGAAAAGGATGCTCAGGCTTTCCAAGCACGGCTGTTGAGAGTGGTCTGTTCTTGTAATGGGTTTCATGTGGAGACAACCCAATTTCAGGCACTGATCCTGCCCTGCTTCCCTCAAGCCCTATGGCCTTTCCTTGAAATCAGATGAAATTTGAGCACACCTTTCACATTCAGAGCCTTTGCATTTGTTGTTCAGCGATTCATTCTCTTTAATGAGGGAGCTGCTATAGCTTTAAGAAATCAATTTTAATTGCTTAGAAAAATAAATCATTATAGATATCAAGGACAAGCTGATCCCGTTTTAGGAGACCTTTGAAAACAAAAGGGCCTGGTGATGGGAGAAAGGAACCCGTGTGGAACTGCCTGGAGCGAAGCTCATTCTTCAAAACTCAAATCCAACACGACTGCTCAGGAGAACGTGCTCCAACCTTTTGGTCTGAAGCTTTCTTCAGTGGGACTAATTGTCCCTGCTCACTGCTGTGAGGCACATGCTACACTGGGTGCAGGTGCCTTGCTCCCATTAGCACGTCAGGAAGACCACACCTCTCCTTGTGTTCTCTGCAGTCGCTTTTCTGACACCCATGCATATGATGAATATCCTCTACCAGCTCCGTTTTGCCTTAATTAAAGCTTGTTTCTATTAACATTCAAAATGTGCTGTGCACTTGGCACATTGCTGTCAAGAAATCAGGGATTATAAAGGCTGTGGACACATGAACAGTACACCAAAAGCTCACTATGTATCAATGCACAATATATGCAAAAAATAATGCAAAACAGAAATAAAGACATGGGGTGGCACTGCACAGTATTGAAAGAAGTGAACCAGCTAGCCCTAAAATATAAGAGAAGCAATACACTTGAGCAAAAGAGAGCTTTAGGCTAACCTCGTTTTTCCTTTGGCTTGAGATAAAATACATGTTAACAGCTAACGAATGGAGTAATTAATTAGCTAAGTAAAACATATGTAACAACACAAGCAGTAATAGTCTGTCATTTTATTTTTTTATTTAAACATGGCAGGGAACAACAGAGAAAAAAATTACTAATTGCACACAGAAACAGCAACATCCAGCAAACATCAAGAACTTTCAGTGTCTTGAATGAAAGACAAACTTCCAAAATACATCCTCTAAGGTACAAATTTCATTAGTGCTTTCTCAATTAACCTTTACTTCTTATTTCATCTTAACTTTAAATAAAAATCACCTATCTATACATCTGCTAATGTATATCACTATATTTGAATGTATTGAAAGCAATGATACCCCAAAAAGTTATTTAAAAAAAAAAGTACGTTATTGCATGCAAATTATTGTTTCATTTCTAGTTCTTCACTTGGTATCTACCAAGGAAAATGCTCAAGCAGCATCTTCTGCAGTGGCAATACACCACCCAGATGCACACATGCCTGCCTAACCCCACTCCGCACTTTGAACAACAGACATGGCAGAAATACAGTGCCCAAGACAGCATGTGTGCTGCCACACACCTTGAAGGATGACTGTACATTTGTGCTCTGCCAGCCTCACCTGCTGTGAACATCAAGAGATAGAAAGAATTCATAGGAACCACGCTTGTTCACTATCACAATTTTTCCAGTCACCTCAAAGCAAAAGGCATTAGTGAACTCGTATTAGAACCACGTTGAAACTGCTCGGTTGGGCAATGAGTGATAAAATGAGCAGGAAAGGCCAGTTCCTTAGGGTGGCTCTACTAAAGCCACCACCAGCAGAAACTAAGCTTATTAAAACCCGTAAGGATGTCAGCTCTCATTGTTTGATTAACTGATTTGCTAGGCTTTGTACCCATAAAGGAAGTTTTCCCATTTTCTATACTCCAGAGGAAAATGCAGAAGTGGTTTGAGTGTGGACTGGAAAAAATGCACTAGGTATTTGTCAGGTAAAATGAGAAACTGGACTTATATCCCTAGGTAAGCAGCCTACAAAGTTTATTAAGGGCCACCTTCCTCCAGGGGAGCTTATGACGACTAGCTCTGATACAGAGGTCAAGAGGATAGATGTCAAAAGCTAGAAGATATTAATCCCACGACAGTGACTGTATTAGGGCGCTATTATACGTCAAAGAAGACACAGCGCTGCCAGCTTTAGGAAATTCTAACTATTGCACAGAGCAGGAGACAATTTTCTCAGCGGCAAAGACCTCCATAAATCATTTTTTTCCCCATACAACACCACGCCACACTCAAGGTCCCCGCTTCCCCTCACCAGTTCTCACAGTAATAGACGCTTCAGGTTGAGTGTGATAACAAAATCACTCAAAGCCCTGACAGAAGGACAAACACGGTGCTGCTGGAAGTACAGGAGAAATGTCCTCAAAATCGGAAAAGGTGGACTGCACAAGCAACATGAGCTTCCTTTTGTGTATTCAAAGACCATGGAACATCCTACAAGGATAAAGAATGGTGACGACCATCCTTGACTTTCTAGTACTGCAACAACACCACTAATGTAAGGAAAAGCACACAGAAAGGCGTGCTGGTGTTTTTCAACACAGCTTTCCCTGGGCAGGGGGGGGGGCAAACAAAGGAAAAAAACTCAAATAGTACACAATACTTGGTAGTTCATTTAGATAAAACAGTAAAGAGGCTGATATTACAATTTAAATTTGGTATAATAAATCTGTGTTGTTCACGTGTATTAACTGTGATTACAAAACGTCTTAAGCAAGAGGTATAGAGACTCACGAATATTGTATGTGCTAACCCTGTAAAAAGAAAATATTAAGAGTTTTCTACATGATATTTGTCTCTCCACAGACTGAACTTACTTTGTAGGAAGTACAACTATGATTTAACCACAAAGCCACTTCAGACACGCCAAATGTATTATAGTATGCTACTCTACAGTACCTAATGCACTGACTATAGGACTAATAAACGATAAACGCTAATATGCTGTAATACTAAAAGCAAATAATAATTTGTTTTCCATTACAGGGTTTGTTATCTTTAGCTTTTCTCTCCTGCACTCAATTAAAGGGAAAGAAAAAATTAAAAATATAGTTTGCTCATCAAAATAAAATTAACAACATTATAGCAGCAATAATGCTCTAAAATTGACTATCACTGTTTACAGTCTTACTGTGTTATGTATCAAGGATGTTAAAGTTTTCCATTAGCTGTAAAAACGTTGTGTTTCTTCAAAATGACTGTTAGATAGAACACCAAATTAATAATTATGATGGAATACTGTTAATACGGCAGTTAACAAAAGAAATTATTCATGTAAAATGAATAAATATATTGAAAATTACTGGAATTATTGGAAAAAATTACACAAAAAAGAACTGTTCCATCGCTTGGGAAGACAGCCTTGTATATACCTGAAATGCAGATTCCTGTTTTAGATTTGCATTTGGATGTAAATTCACATCCTTGTCTTCTTGACCAACAGACAAATGTGATTATTACCATTAGCTTTTGGATTATTTATTTTTGAAGAGTTAATGAAGTGAACACTCATTCAGTAGATCAAAAGGTGTATTGAAAATCCATGTCTTAGTCTCCGTACGACTTCAAGGTCCCTTTCCTCACCTTCCATACTAATTCAGAAATTAGATATGGCTGCTGTAGTATAAGGAGCTATTTCTGAAGCATTGATGATTGAGGTACATTCTTCCCCATAAGCCCCAAGTGAGTTGCAAAGCCAAACTGATGAATCCTATGCTTTGACAAAATAGCTGTAAATCTGTCCCCCTATCATACATAGAAGAGACATGAGAAACAGATTCATGCACACTTTAATTCACATAGCTAAATACAAATTTAATAAAGACGTGTTCAGAAAGGCTAACCATAGGAAGTCAGAATTAACCAGCAGTACTATTCAGTTGTGTGAGATGATCACTTAAACATTTTTCTCAGCATCCAGTATTTTCTAAAATCTTCAGCAACTTTCACATTAAAGAGAAGTCTTATTAAAGAAAAAAAGTGCATTATATTTTACTTGTTGACATTTTGATTTGCCCAGTGTCTAAACCATACATTACTTATTTAGTAGTCTGTGAATGGAGAAAATGACCAAAGTCTATTGTTCTGCAAAGTCTTTTACAAGAAAATTGCCTGATGAGAACCTCCCTGGTGTTAGATGTAGTTCTTGAGCAGCCTCAATGAAGGAGACGTGCGCATGTACACAGACGCACACACAATCCACTCTACTCCACCAAAGCACCTTCCTCTAACATTTCTTGATCTAATTGCTGTCCTAGTAAAGATTCATCTCACCTATAAGATCCTGACTCAGGCTTCTCTTTGACACCACTCAAAAACCCTATGATAGTATCAGGCTGAAAATATGGCACATATTTTCCCAAGCATGTGACTAAAACACTATTCTGTTAAGAAAAAGCAATGCTAATGCAGCTCAGTTACACTGATTTCAGTGTGAACCTCCACAAATCCATGTGGTCTTGACATTCTTTGTACCAAATCACCAGTATTTTTTTCCTCTTCTACTGAAACACTCACTGATGGTGTTATAAATAGATCTAAGGAAATATTTAGCCTCCAAGAACCCACTTGATGTTACAAAACAAAGTTTTCCAAATAAATGTATGATTGCATGGGTCTTTCCCATCCTCTCATACCCTTTGGCACAACAGTTTCCATCTCCACTGCAACCACGGTGCTTTCTCCAAAGAGACTGTCCCCCACCCAGCATCTCTGGATGCTCTGAGAAGGGTTGCCATACCAACCAGAGCTCGGCTTTCTACAGGCACAGGGAGCATGGTTGACATAGCAACCGGCCAAAGCAGCTTCTCCCCAGCTTTTTGGGGACAGGTCGTGGTCACTGTAACAGAAGAGAAGCTTCTTAACAGGAATGAAGGGAGCAGCCGGACACCCTTGATGGGTACCGCCCCATGGCACTTTCCTGCCATGCCCACAGGAGCTTACTCTTCAAAAGCTGGGTACTGGCTCTTCTCTCTCTATGTTCCTCTGCCCACCACAAACTGATGGGGATGCCCTCCTGCTCTTGGGGTGTTCTCTCATCCGAACATCAGAGGACACCACCTGACAAGGAAGCAAGTGCTTGGGCTGAGCTTTGGTAGACGAATATGGAGAGAGAAAGAAGAAAGTTCCTGCAAATATTTCAGTTCAGGGCAAAAAGCCAGGACAGTAAGCAGCCAGTCTGGGCTATTTAATCCCTGACAGATGGGGGTAGGGGGACAAGACTTAAATATTCCTTCTCTGATTCAGAGTATCCCAGGTATTACAACACCACAGGCTTCCCAGTAACCAGGAGTTTCTATTCCCAAAGGACTGATCAAAGAAAAACTAGCATATATCATTTATGTATCAAGGGTGTCACACTCTCCGATCTGGTGGCAGAAAGCTAGTGAAAAGTATGGTCTTTCACTACACCGCTGAAGATCTGTCCAAAGTTCATGTATAAAGCTGCAATCAAAACCCACCTGATGATGGACAGATACAACATAAAATTCAACATCTGATGCAGCCCTTGTAAAAATGAGGAATAGAGATGTCAAATGTTTAGATGACATACCTGAAACGTCTAAAAGAGATAAGCCAGAAAAAAATCCATCAAATATCCTTTCTGAAAAAAAAAGAGACTTATAAGAAAGAAAAATAATGCTAGGCTCAGTGAGGCACTAAACTTACCTCATGAAGTACAAATTTATTTATTTTACAACTGACAGGACCTCAAGAAAACAGGTACATTTAATTGCATTTATTGAAATCCTGCTAACAACCTACAGGGAAGAAAAAAAATCAACCTTTATCAGCTGTCAGCTGGTTCCCACGATTGAGGCAGCTGACCTTAGAGAGATGGGAACTGACAACTAATGGATTGTACCTCCTACACAGTAGCGGGATGTGCCATGAGTGAGTTGGAGAAATGAGCTAGTGCCCTAAAATCTTAAAGCTATGGGGGTTTTTTTCTCAGTTATGAGATATGAACAGAGGCTAAAAATTTGGGATCTACCAGGTACCCGTTTTAGAGAATGAAGGACTTTTCACACTTCTACTTTGTACTTTCCATAAATATATCAAATTATATCTCTCTTTGGCATTACTTGAATTATCAGTAAAAATCTGAAAGGAAAAACAAAACTCAAAGAAAGCCCTATAAGTTGATACTATTTGTCATACTTGTTCAGGTCTTCCTATTTCTTAGGCTATTGCATGCATATTTCTTTTCGTGTCTGCAAGGTGCTCCAGGACAGCAGAGACAGAGGTAGTTCAGATCCTCCATAGCTGGGCATACACAGATGTGCTTTAAATACTGTGACCATAAATATACAGTTCCATGCCTCTCTTATTTGCTGATTAAACATGAAAACCATTGAAAACAATTTTCAGTCATCTTGTATATCAGATTGAAAAGTCTACAGTCTTTTTGTCACCGCAGAATTGTAAAAAGACCTTTCTAAAGGCACTCCAGAACACACATGATATTTTTTTAATCACTCCAGAGACAACAAATAAAACTGAACCATACTTAGGAACTAAGAGCTAAGGGAAACATGCTCTTGAATGAAAACTTAAACATGTATTGTTCAATTCCACACTTTTTGGTTATAAAAAGGAATATTTACTCCACTGTGGGGAGAACTTTTAAAATTTTCTCACCTCCAAACCTATTCATTTGATGACTCTGGGAGCCAGCCAGTCTCACTGGCAGCAGAGTAGCAAGGCTGATGCCCAAATTTCTACTTGCTGTTTGTGATTATCTGAACCACCAGGTATTCTTACAGGAAATCCCATTCAAGACAAACACCATGAACAAAACGCCCTTTAAGAAAGAGAGTGAGAACGCAATGGCCACCAAATACTTGTAAAATACGTAACTTGAAACATGATCTGTCTATTTTTCAGTATCGCAGCACACACTATTTGGGCGTGCCAGGCCTGGAGGGCACCCTCAGACCTCACTGTCCCCATCATCCTCCCCAGGGCTCCCCCAGCCTGCCCAAGGCCCAGGACACCACATCTTCCCCCTGGGGCCCTCAGCCCCTGCCCCAGCGACCCCGCAGCAGGGCCTGTCTCCAGCTCCCCACCGCCCTGCCTGGCCATGGGCTCCTCCGAGCCAGGCCCACCCACAGTCCCAGGTCCTGGCCTGGCCTCGTCCTGGCCTCAGCCCCAGGGAGGGGCCTGATGCCCGGGGCTGGGGCTGCCCGGGTGCCCCCCAGTGCCCAGCTCCTGGCTGGGGCAGGGCAGGCCCTGGCTGACAAGTCCTGCCCTGAGCCCGACAGGGAGGCCCTGCCACTACGGACATCATGGCAGGCAGTCCACAGCAGCTGAGGCTCTTTATATGTAAACATATGTACATGTTCATCGGGACCAGGATATTACATGTTCATTTTTGAGTAAGGAAATAAACTGGAAGAGATTTCTCTGCAATGGCCAAGAGTCGGACAGGTGATCAGTGAACTGCCCTGCGCAGCCTGTTCCCTTCCCTCCAGACAGGTTACTCACACTGCCAGCTTCCCTCGCTTCACCCTTTCACTCTGTCAGTAACGCCAACTCCAGCTTTACATCTTGCAGCAACAAAATCAGGATGCATGCTAAGTCAAAAGGAAAACAATGCATTTGCTAAAAACTCATTACTGCATGTAGGATAAACTCATCACGTGCCACAGCTATGCTCATAAAACTCGGTAAAGCGCAAAATAAATAAATGAGTTAAAAAAGCCAAACGCTGCATTCAGGAGGAAATATTACAAGCATACATGATACTCAATCCCCATACAAACCTCTTGCTGTACAGGGACCTGCGAAAGAAATGGAAAAGAGTGTGCCCCCTGCCAGTGCCATTTAAAAAATTAGGCATGAGTGACTTTAAGGGAAACGTCTTGCTGAGGGAGCGTCTCCCTTCCTGCACGTGATCTGAATACCCTGCAAAGACCTGCTAATAGCTTTCGGAATCTGGAAATCAAAATGTGTCATTCCGTAAAGAAAGATGAGGAGGTTTTCAAACTGCAACACTGCCCGACTCCTGAAGCCGCAGACAGAATGGTCTAAACAACCGACATGAAGTACATATTTAGTCACAAATCTTCAAAAATTCCAGTTTCAGTAGCTGGATTTTTTAAAGCACAGTTCTCTGATGGCAGCAGGCACTTCCAGGGGTTTGTATCTACTTAGGATACTTAGAGCAAAACTGATCCTGTAGTGGCTGCTTTCCCTTTTATGCGAACCTCATGAGGTTCAACAAGGCCAAGTGCAAGGTCCTGCACCTGAGTTGGGGCAACCCTCTCTTATCAGTACAGGTGAGGGGATGCAGGGATTGAGAGCAGCCTTGCCAAGCAGGACTTGGGTGTACTGGTGGATGAAAAGCTGGACACGAGCCACCAACTTGCGCTGGCAGCCCAGAAGGCCAACCGTATCCTGGGCTGCATCAAGAGAAGCGTGGCCAGCAGGGTGAGGGAGGTGATTCTGTCCCTCTGCTCTGCTCTGGTGAGACCCCACCTGGAGTCCTGTGTCCAGCTCTGGAGCCCCCAGCACAAGAAGGACATGAAGCTGTTGAAGCGGGTCCAGAGGAGGGCCACAAAAATGAGCAGAGGGCTGGAGCACCTCTCCTGTGAGGAAAGGCTGAGAGAGTTGGGGCTGTTCAGCCTGGAGAAGAGAGGGCTGCGGGTAGACCTTATTGCCGCCTTCCAATACCTGAAGGGAGCCTACAGGAAAGATGGGGAGGGATTCTTTATCAGGAAGCATAATGACAGGACGATGGGTAACAGTTTTAAACTGAAAGAGGGTGGATTTAGACTGGATACTAAGAAGAAATTCTTTACTGTAAGGGTAGTGAGGCACTGGAACAGGTTGCCCAGAGAAGCTGTGGATGTCCCATCCCTGGACATGTTCAAGGCCAGGCTGCACGAGGCTTTGAGCAACCTTGTCTAGTGGAAGGTGTCCCTACCCATGGCAGGGGGGTTGGAACTAGATGACCTTTAAGATCCCTTCCAACCCAAACCATTCTGTGATTCTATGGTTCTATGATTCTACATACTACAACAATACTTTCCTCAAGGCTATTGTAGGCTATTTTCCAACATCAGCATGCATGTGCAACACAAGATACCTGCAAAGATGAAAACTGTGAATGTATTGCCTTATGTTTGCTTCAAGTAACTGAATGCAGAAGGGACTACTTGTGTATTGCAACATTTCTCCTAGTGTGGTACCAACTGGAAGTACAGAAGGCAAATATTTTTATTTCCTTGGAAATTTGGTGAAAACATTGAGAACTTTGAACTTGGTGTATATACCTTCCTCACACAAAGTGCTTTTCCCTCACTAGAGTTACTCTGCTGTGTGTAACACTTCTCCTGCAGCAAAACTACTCATAAAAATCTGTGGTAGGTGGACACACTGATTTCAAAGGCACTCCTTGAATTCAGAAGTAAAGACACAAACCAGTTACTTAAAGAACCAGTCTTCCCTACCACAGGTACAGCCTATAACCACTGCTCAATTACTTACCTAATTCACCCACTATTGTCAAATACCTCAGAAGCAGCAAAGTACATTTAAGAGCCAAGAAATCATTTTCTCCATGAGACCTTCAAGTGAACAAAATGTGGCTGAGCAAAGAGGTATGAGCAAGATGCATTATATAGCATTGCTTTCAGCCAGAGATTAGTATTCTGCAGAGCACCTCAGTTATGATAATCAGATGGCCTCCTCAAATACGAAAATTATATCTTTGATCATCTACCTCTGCTCTTGCTCCAGTAGTGCTTTTTCATGCTGGCTGGTGAATCTGTCCTTCAGACAACGGTGTAGGGATGAAGGGTTTAGATTCATCAGGAATTGGACAAACTTTGTACAAAGTCTGTACAGCAAAAACAGGATTCAGGTAAAGCTGCTGGAACTAAAAACCAGGAAGGTTACCAGAGAAGAGGATTGAATTAAAGACTGTAGGAAAGCCAATGGGTGCAGAAGAAAATCTGATTTGGGGGACGAATCACAGAGGGGTGAAATTATAAATGTTTTATATCCTTGACAAAAAGATAAGACGGAAGCTGGCAAAAGTCATTTAGGATGCAAGTTAAGCTCATTCTACAACCAAAAATACCACTTAAAGATAGCATAGAAAAATAATCAATCAATCAGATCAAATGCGTACATGCTACTATTGAAATTCTACAAGTTTTTAAAGAAGACAAAGAAATTGGCATACCTAGTTTTAAGTGAGAATATTGACCTAATAGAAGCATCAGAGACTCGATGGAAAGAAAGCAGTCAGTGGAAACCTGTAACATTAAACAAAATACATAGGCAAGAAAGAGAAGGATGTAGTGTATGTTAAAGGGAGCGTTGCATCAGATAGTTAACTGTGCTGAATGTTACACATTATCTCCATGGATTAAGACGCCAAGCCTACATTAGTATTAGAAATAAGTTGTCATTGCCTAATCAGGATGACAATGGTGTCAGTGAGGTGTCAAGAGAGATTTAAGAGACAGCAAAAAAACACATTAGTAATCAGAAACTTCAATCACCCCCACATAGACTGGGTAAATGTCAGGTTGGGGTGTGATGCAGAAACTAAACAACACCACAACTGACTGATTCATGGAGGAGATTTCGGTTACAGCTGAAACAAGGCAAGATGTTCTTGACTTGGTTCTGAGCAATGTGCAAGTCATTGGTCAAAACGCTGTGACAGAATAACTGCTCCATAACCCTGACTGACTGGGAAATCACCTTTTAAAACTGAGAAAAGTCTAAAATGACATAAAAATAGTATTTAATTTAAAAAAGAAAATTGTATGAAACTGAGGCAGCTTATTTCCAAGTTGGAGAAGAGATTGTTTATAGTCGTCATAGTATGAACTTCTGTATATCAAAAATAACTGTTGAGTAACAAACAAACAAAACACAGAATGTTTAAAATTTTGGGCAAATAATTTTATTAGAACTAAAAAGTTGTACTTCAAAAATAAGAAGTCACATCCAAAGTAGAAAAAATAGATAAGAAGATAAACACAGAAAAGCAAGCCAAAACCACATAAGCAATAATTTGCTAAAGACACAAACACTTATTGTATATCACCAAATGGTCTTAAAGAAAGCCTCATAGAACGAGAAAGTAGTTCCTGCCATGGATTAATGACCAAGTAAAAGACAAGAAACAAACAACAGAGCCTAGCAGTCAGTTTTCACAACAACGGGATGTCACTTGCAGACCTGAACAGGGATCTGTGCAGGACTCCATTCTGATCATCACCATCACAAATGGCATAGATAGGGGATGCACATTAACGTGCTTATATTTGCTACAACATTTCCCAGAACAGTAAAAATGAAAGATGTGTGTGAGGAGGTGCAGAAGGAACAGCAACATTCTGAATGCCTGAATGATAAAACAGATAAAGTTCAAGGCCAATGCAAAGCAATGTGTATCGGGAAAAACCAGTCGTAACTATGGACCAAGTGGTAGGTTCTGAGCTAACTATGACCGCTCAGGAAAAAAACAGGCTGCGATATTAATCAGCAGTTTTACGAAGAGATCAGTTCAATACTCTGCAAAGACAAAATACACAAACAGAATGTTAAGATTGTTTGGAAAATAAATAGGAAAAAAAAAATCATTGCACTCTATCGTTTCAGTCTACTTACATATTGAACAGTGTGTGCAGTTCTGGTCCCTGTTCCCAACAGGACAGAGCATAACAAAGTACTAGGAACTGCAACCAGGGGAATGAAAGGCACAGAATATTTCCCATATGAAGACAGACTAAACACACAAAGTCTTTTCTGCCTAGAGAAGAAGCAACTAAGACGTATATATATATAATAATGTCATGGAGGAGGCCAACAGCTATTCACAGCTTATTCACAGCTCCTCACTTGTAAGAAACAGAGAGCAGCAAAAGAAATTATCAGATGCTGGGCTCAAAACAAATGAAAGGATATTCTATTTTCATGCATATGTGTATGGATGTGCATGTTTAAACTGGGCAGTTCTTACCCACTGCTTGACACCAAAAATATGCAGCGCTCCCAGGTAGCCTCTGAGCCGTTTCATAGTTTGATGCTGGGAGAGTATCAAAGAAATATCACAATTAAGTCTCATCCTACATTTACACTCTTCTAGAGCCTTCACCACTGCCCACAGCTGGAAACAGGATACCGAGCAAGATAGACTTCTGGTCCAGCTTTGTGACACCATTCTCATGTCCTTATCTTCTTGGAGCGTGCTATTAAGTCACTTAGGATTCTGTTGCGTTATTCATGAGCTGATGCGCTTGTCCTCTGGTGTTAACAAGCATTGCTGTTGGGGCTGACAACTTATTCCAGGGGAGAAGGAAGCAGAAGTTGTGACCTGGAACACTTACACAATTCATTTTTGATTCAACAGCATATGAAGATAATTTTGCACGAGATTTTTGCAAATAGCATAAATATGCCAATGTAGAATATTTAACTGCCTGTCAAAGTTCAGAAATTATTATAGAGTCGCTTCTTTAATGATGCTGAGTGATAGTTATGTTCACTTTAATTTGCCTAACATCTGCTCCTGGCAAATGTAAGCAGATGCATCTAATTATTACCTTTCGATATTTGTATATGCATAGCATGAATAAGAACATGAAAAAATTAGATTTTTGTGAAGTAGAGGTAAAAGGCCTTTGAAGCAAACAACGTGCCAATGAATCAGATGGATAGCTAAAATATCTGGTTTATAGTTGGGAAGTTAGCAAATAAACACAAGAGACACATTATTCCAAGTGAAAATATTGCTTGAAGATGACAGATGCATTTAGTCTATGTGAAATTTAAACTAGTTTGGAGCTCGAAGTCAGAACTGTGTTCTTTCTAATTTATGTTGATTGATTGGGGTAATATTCTTGACCTTTTTTTCCAACTCCAACACCATTCACATTTTATTTCAGTGTTTTTTACATGTTGAAAGATTTTTAAATTGGTTAAATCCCCAATTAAAGTGGTGCATTTACCCTTTTTAACATAATAATTACATAGATTTCTGGTCTACATCAAGAGACAGAAGTTTAACTACAAATCCCCTGCAGCACAAGTCTCCACTCAGTTATGTCCGTCTCTCAAACCAGGACCTCCCGCCCCATAGCCCCTGCACTCTGACTGCGTGGCTCTTGGACTTGCTGCCATGCCCGGGGACAAATTGCCACCAGCCAGCTGGCTACCGCCATGCAAGCCTGCAGGCAGGCAACGCCGTTCGCCTGACGGGCAGGGTCTTGCTGCTGTGCAAGGGAGTAGCTGCCAGCTTTACGGCACAGAATCATAGATTCCATGATTCTGATTTACATCCGCATTTTGGACAGACCACAGCACGGCAGCATGCTGGAGAGTCTCTGGACTCTCTGGAGTGATACTGGAAAGTCTCTGGACTCTCTGGGGTGATACAAAGTATTGTAGAAAGAGGGCATGATGGATTTCTAGGGTGATTTGAATGGGAAAAATTGAACTCTTGACAAGGTTGCAAGAGGAAAATAATCTCAAACAAATCAAGAAGTCGCACTATTCACATCAATGGCCAAGGTGGTTCGGTTATCACGTCTCATACATAGAGCATAGACTGTGCCACTAAAGAAGGAAACATTTGACTTTAAAATATCTAATCAATTCACAGATAAAATTTATTAGCAGTTTAGATTTTAAGAATATTTGTTTCACTATTAAATGATCTGATTTTTTTCACAGTGTGTAGACAAAATGTCTCTGCTCATAACCAAATATCAAATTTTCTACATGGTACAAAACACGCTGGATGAGAAAGATGCACCTAAAACCAGATTGCATGCCAATGTAGTTCAGTGGACAAGATAAAAATAATTATTCTTCCACCTTAGTGTGCTATGGTGAATTTTGATTGTTCTTATTTATGCAAAAAGATACTTTTTCTACATAATTAGCTAAATTATGCGATGACTATAATAAGTTTGTATCTTTTCTAATTAGAATTGCAATTATCAGCTACTAGCAGAAACAGAATTAACAAATCATTAATTATATAAAACATCAACAAAAAGTAGACCGTATCTCAAACTCAGAAACAAAATGTACGTGTGATTTGTACTTTAGGATATAACCTGGTTTTACATCTTCTCTTTCACATTTGTCCAGGTTCATCTCACAAAGTCACTGTTTCTACATGGCCAGCTTTTCTACGTGGTCCCAAATCCAGCAGCTTGCCTTCAGAATAGAAGCTGCTGGATGCTGACCACATTAGAACATCTGCTGCTATACTGGTAAAAAAGCTCTTAGAAATCTGGTCATAACTACTGAAATGGATGCATCTGAAAAACATGGCTGATCGGTTATCTTTTACAGCTAACTGTAACAAATGCATTTACACTAATAAAAGAATTGTCTTGCTTTGAATTCAGACTCTGTCCCCCAATGGAGTGATTTATTTTCTGCTTAGAAAAAGCCTTTGCTAGAATTACTGATGTATGTGTTATTATTAGAATGACATGACATGGTAGAAATGTTCTAAATAGATTCATAAAGTGGATCTCTGACAACATAATAACTAAATATAAACGATTTATCTTTCCTACCAATACACAGATTATACATGCATTTGTATGTGCAGGCATGCCGCCTTTAAACCCTAGTTCCGTGCTACTGTACACGAAAGAAACATCCAATGTCTTCATGTCACACTAACTCATATTTCCAATAACACAGCTACCCGGCCTAGGCTTTAAAAAGCTACTGGTTTATCATTAGTGCTTCCATTTCAAAAAAGTAATTTGCTGATCATTCACAAGTCATTTGAAATATATGAGGAGTCACTGCTTGGAGCTATTATTTCAGAAGCTTTACCTGAGGCTATGAATTCTAGAAGGCTAATTTTATTAAAATTGATTTTAAAAATATCAGTAGGTAATAATTGCTTTTTTGGAGTACAAGAATTTATTTTACATACTTTGTGTTTTCAGCATTGGTTGCCCTTCCTTTGAGGGAATATTCTTCAACTGACTACAAAATGTAATTCATTTGGGTGTTTCCAGTAATGACAAATACAAATTATATTGAAAACTGTAGGAAATTAGCCCCTGCCTTTCATGAAGCTAGAATTACTTCAGGTGTCGTATGTTCAGGACACACTCCAGTTACTCCTACTCAGTTCAGGTCTCCTTTCAGTCAAAGAGGATGAAGCAGTGTGTAGTTGGGGAACACAGAAGTGGAAAGTCACGCGCCTAGGGACGAAGACTGACAACGTCAGCCCATCAGCTGGTGGGAAGCGTGGAAGATGAAGCTGGGTATTTCGGGTAGATGAAAGAGGGCTATGAGTTACCACTGAAATTCATATGCGAAAGATGCTATTGTAATCCTAGCATGCAGAAGGTGATGGAAGTAGCAGTGCCACTGCACAAGGTATCAGTTAAAATTTCACCTAAAATACTCTGTAAAGTTCTAGACACCTTTCCTCAGAAACTTAAGCTGGAAAAGATGTAGCAAAGGGCTAATGAAAGTCCAAGCGAAGAGAGAACCTGTCTTCTGAATAAAGCACTGCTTGTTTAGCTCAGTGGCATGAAAAATGGAGTGTATTGCGACTCTCTCCCTGCACCACATACACCAATTTCTTTCAAACTGAGTAGCAGAAGATGAAGGGAAGCTGTGCACCTACATCTCTGCAAAACATACAGTCACGACGCATCCGCACTGTTTACCTTGATCCTAGGGAAGGAAACACTCCATGTGCAGATGTAATCTCAGACAGTTTACAATTGATTGCCTTGAGAACCACCCAGACACACTTCATCATTTAGCATTAACCTTTCACAGAAGGCCCTAAAATAAACTCCAACTTACATAAAATAGGCAACAGGTCTTTCTTTTCAAAGGTGCCTAGGTGCAGTTAAGATGTAGGCTCCTAAATCACTTATGATCATAAACTCCTTACTAAAGCTCTCATGAAGTAAATTGTTCAAATTTTAATGGGAATTAATCAGATTTTTTGAAATTTATTAGAAAAGATATATTAATTACATTTAGAAGCAACAGTTGTCTTCTTACTGTTGAAGTGATTCATTGGTCGCTGTCATTGATTGTCACTAATGAAAGATTCAAGATGCTTATTTTATAGCGTTAAAACCAGAAAACCATGTGAAACCACGTGCATAGGGTGTAACGATATGGGGGCGATGAAAGACATCTGCAGCGCGTGGAGATGCCTGATGCCGTCTGCTGATGGGCCGCCTCACCAAAAAGTGATGTAAAGGCCCAGGGGTACGGGAAAGGGAGACAAGAGCCCGCTTTGAGGGTGTAGTTTGAGTGGTGTGACGGGTCTGTAAATAGGAGTTGGAGACCTCTGTGCTTTTGTGATCCAGACTTTGGAGTTTCCTAGGAGCGGACTGACGCCTCAGTATCAGGATCCAAGTGTGATGCACAGGGAAGAGCCCATGAGACAGGCTGATGAAGAAAGAAGACACAAAGCTGAGCTAAAGCTCTCCTTTGGCACCCCGACACTCAGAAAAACCAGGTGTAAGTTACAGCCCAGGTATAAGCAGTTGCTGCTTTCAGACTGTTTCTACGTCGTCATGTTAGCGTTATCACAGTTTCATTTGAAATATGCTTATTCTTGCATTCAACGATTATGTTCAATTTTGACTGAAAGGAAGCATTAAAAGGCGAAGATATTGATGAAAACCTGCAACAAGAGTGACAGCGTGCAGTTACATGTAACTACAGTTACTATCGTACTTAGACAGGATGAGAGCATATTCAGAGCTTTAATGCACCATGCCTACAGCATGTCCATGCCCGGGCCAGCATTCTCTGGAATGAAGTCATAGCAGAAGAGCTTCACATTTTAAAATACTTCTGTTGTGTGATTTAGATTCCAGACTGAGCTTGGACTGACAATTTACAAATAACAGGCCAGAACCAGCTAATGTGATGCTATTAAAACTCTACAGGTTTTGATGAGGTTGTACTCCTGTAAAGGAGATGTACGTTTCCCCCAGTAAACAATAAAATAATGATTCATGTAGAATGACATGATGCAAGGCTGAATACAACCCAGAATTAAACATGTATGCTTCCCTCCTTTCAGCGCAAACACTGGCTTTTTCTCTTGGTTTCTGCCTGCTAGATATTTCTTTTCTCCTTCTATAAACTGAGTTTGTGCTCAGGCAAACTCTTCATATATTGATTTTTTTTAGTACTCCACCTGCAGTCAGTCATTATACGGTCTATGCCACTGGAGCTTTATCCTCTTTGCTGTATTTTTGTTTCTGAGTAGATCTGATTTGGTCTGTGCTTCTAAGTGCATTCCTCCTTCCACGGAAATCATATTTCTTCCTCTAAATGTATTCCCCCATACTTGTTTCTGCCACTATGCACTTTTTCGATTACACTTGTTGTTACAATATTATCAGACCAGAGCAACAGATTCCTCCTTATTTCTCTGTTGTCGATTTAGTCTGAATTCACACAGATGTAACAGTGCAGAAACTGAAACAGAACATTTTAAGGTGTGGGAATCAATCTTGTCCCACAAGCCAGTACTTGTATTTATGTGAATGTATTTTAATAAGTCTTTCTCTTCCTTATGAAAGTGCTCTGAATAACCAATAGTCATGCAGTTCTGCAGGGCTGGTCTTGGGAACTTTGCTGGTTGCTGTATGTTGGCTCTTGCCACACTTCTGTGCATCAACTGTGTTTAATCACTGTTAGATGCAACCAGTTTAAACATCAGTAATCTAAAGCTCTCCGAACACCATAGGTAGTAAACATAACTCCCTCCCTTGGAAAAAATATAGATCATTGAAGCCACCTAAAAACTAATGATTTTATCAATATGCTCAGGTTTCTACATATGATCTGAGCCATCCAGGCTCAAATTTACCAGGCCCATAAAATCAACAGACAGAAAGAAGAGGAAAGCCGAAAGACTTCCAAAGTTCAGCCAAAAGCATTCTGCATTTTATTCTATGATTTACATGCAGGTAAAAAAAAGTAACTTTGGCTACTGATCCCTCTCTTTCTGCCAGCTACCACAGGCTGATATTGCTGTGTGTTTTAATGTTGCATTACAGAACAAAAGGAATTCACAGGAGAGACAGTTCATTCAGGTCTAGACAGTTCATTCAGGTCTAACTACCTGGATAGTACTACATACAGCATGAAGGAAATGGCACTCAGTCATTTGGAGATTTTTCTTTTAATTATGCAGATTTCAGATTAGTTCTTCAAAAGGACCTCAGGATAACTGTTGAGAGTAGTTAAAGTATTATTAGCAAGGAGTGAATCACAGTAGGTTGCAACCAAACTAATCTGATGCCATCACTGTATTTCTTTATTCGTTTCCCTCGTCAACAATATGTATCACAGCTTTCCCAGGATGCTCAAACTTCCTGCAGATCATAGAATCATAGAATCATAGAATCATAGAAAGTTTTGGGTTGGAAGGGACCCCTAGAGGTCATCTAGTCCAACCCCCCCGCAGCAAGCAGGGACACCACTAACTAGATCAGGTTGCTCAGAGCCCTGTCC
>Ga0065711_1033751_pt1 | contig 24890 bp, 14 predicted proteins | sample Hoacrofraction12_FD_59098 | JGI IMG/M metagenome (GOLD analysis project Ga0065711, IMG submission 59098) | Hoatzin crop microbial communities from Cojedes, Venezuela - Epithelial fraction 12 v2 (version 2) | ecosystem: Host-associated > Birds > Digestive system > Esophagus > Crop | place...
TGTGCCTCAGTTTGTGCCCATTGCCCCTTGTCCTGTCACTGGGCACCACTGAAAAGAGCTTGGCCCCATCCTCCTGACACCCACCCTGCAGATATTTATAAGCATTTATAAGGTCCCCTCGCAGCCTTCTTTTCTGCAGGCTGAACAAGCCCAGCTCCCTCAGCCTTTCCTTGCAGGAGAAATGCTCCAGTCCCCTCACCATCCTGGTAGCCCTCCGCTGGACTCTGTCCAGTAGTTCCTCATCTTTCTTGAACTGGGAGCCCAGAACTGGACACAGTACTCCAGATGGGGCCTCACTAGGGCAGTGCAAAGGGGAAGGAGAACCTCCCTCGACCTGCTGGCCACGCTCCTCCTAATGCATCCCAGAAACTTCCCTCACCTTTTCTCCCAGTCCTGCGCAGGGGAGTGGGAAAGCGCATCCCTTGGGGCTCCACTCAGCGGACTGGCAAGACCATAGCACAGTCAAGCCCCAAACAAGCAGTGAAAAAAGTGGGAAAGGACAGGAACTTGGATACTGTGTCACAGTGGGTTCAGTTAAGCATCTGTCTTGGGATATGTTTGTTTGTTTTGGGTTTTTTACTACTTTTTTTTTTTAACTTTGATAAGGCTTTTGCTCTCACTGCTGTCCTTGGCCATCAGCCTGCACATGTATCTACGTAAGAACAGACTATTTTCCGTGCTTCATTTTTATTTTCTTTAAAAGAAAGTCAGAGCTTTTTATAGACACTTACTGTAGGGAAGCAAAAACTTTGGTGCAGAGAGTTCATTATAACCATAACTCTTCCCACCTTCTCAGAGCTTTGCTGTATGCTGGGGTGATACTAATTCGCCCAAGCTATACCTTGTTTATGATAAAGCTGTAGAGGCTGCTTTGGAGGGGAAAAAAATAATCATTTAACCTGCTTCACTGTGCTGGGACCAAACGATATGTAGACTGGTGGGAAAGGGAAGCCTCCCAGCCCCACACTGCCTTTCAACAGGCTCCTTGCCTGTTCCTATTTCTATCACAACCGGTTGGCTCCATGCAGTCCTGCCATGTGGAGTAGATGATGTGTTTCTCTGCCGGTTGCTATGCCAATATGGAACAATGAACTTTGTTCCTCCTCTTTTTTAAAATAGATTTGTAGTTTGGAACTATATATATACATATGTGCATTTATACTTCTACATATTTGGAAATGAGCAGTTGTCACTGATGGAAATTGTGGTGAGGACATTGTCTGATTATTTTAGATTCCAGTCTGGGCACCTGTCTCACAGCAGTATTTATCAAACTGTTTCTGTTTTTCAGGTCATCAGGAGTTTGTTAAGATTAGCCTGGGGTATAGTCGATGGTGACCCACCTGTGTGGTTTTAGACTTAATCTTTCTCATCTTGTTTTACAATGTTTCTGTCAGTCCATCTGTCAGTTATATGTCCTTCATTTTGCTCAGTGGCTTAAACTGGAGATATGCTTCCTGTTTCTCTTCCGAAATGACTTCTAGAAAGGCAGAAGTAGCATTTCACAAGCTACACCTAATTGTGTAAAGCGCAGTGTAATCATCATGATTATTTTATCATCAAGATAATTTGTCAGTGGATAATTGAAACAGGAAAACTGTAATTAATTTGCCACTCCTCACAATCAAAAGACATACCCTAAATAAATCTTGGACATGAAGAAAATTTGTCACAAACAGGGAACAAATGCAAAATACACATTTTTACTAGGAATTGCTTACTCCAGAGCAACATACTTGAGCAAAAGAGCGTGTGACATAGATAGCCCATAATTCAGTTTCCTTAACAATTGTCTCTCAGCCTGAGTAATGCCAGTTGTCTTCTGTAGGCCACCAGAGTCATGGGAATTTAATCTGGTCATTTCGGTAATGTCACCCAGATGTGAACTTTCTAATGGAAGAGTGGATGGGTTTGGAAGGGGCTTGCCTACAGTTCTAAATAAAGATTGTCTTCACCAAGATTTCCATTGTGAGTGCTGGAGCATACGTGGAGGAGGCTGGCAGGGTTGACAGCACACTCCAAAAGCCAAATTCCCTCTTCTCATAAATGGTCAAAACTCCATTTACACCTGCAGGGAATGTGGTCTGTCATTACCCTAAATAGCGTTAACTGTTTTCACACCCTGCCTAATAGTATTAACTTTCCCCAGAGGTCTCCATTTGTTTTCCCTGTCAGTGATGGCGTGATGACTGGAGCCAGTTAAAGGCCTTTTCTAGGCAGCTGGTCGTAATCAGGAGGGAGAAGGAATCCTTCACCTGAGATCTACAAACTAGAAAAGCTCGGTGGACTTTCACACTTGACATGAATTATACCTGGAGAGAAATACTTTGGACACCCTGAGGAAAGCAAGCTGTGAGATGCAGCTCTGGTTTACAGGGGGAATAAGAATACTGACTGAGCGTTCAAACAAGTGGTTGCTTGGATTCAGTGCTTGCTGAAGCAGATAAACACACTCATCCATGTTTGAAGGTAGTGTCATTGGCTAATCTGTGTCTAAAGGAACAGTAACACAATGTAAAAAAAACATGTATTTTTTTAACTTGTGCCTTCTTCTAAATCCTGTCTCTGTTATTATCATTGTAGCTAGGACAGGATGCTCATGCTTGACTTCATCTACTTTATTCTTCCCCTTGTAAGCAGTTGTGATGTTCATGTTGCTGTTAATGCTTTTCTGAACAGCTCTGCCACTTGCTTTTCTTTGTAACATATTAAAATGAAATGAATGCTAGGAGCCAATGATTGCTGCTTGAGTGAGAAATCAGCATGTCAGGTAGTAGAAGAAGAAACATAAGAACAGAAAACCCGTTTCAGTCTCAGGGTTACATGTTTCTATAACTAACAGCAAATATAAAAATAAAGCGGTGAAAAATATTTCTACGGTGGTTAATTCCCTATTAGAAGCATAAGAACATTTCCAAAACAGTCCCCTAATTTCTGCACTCCGTATCTCAGCCACAAGAAATAGCTTGAAGCTAAACTGGTGGGTGTAAATTTCCAAACCAGGGAGCACAGTTTTTTTCCTCTTAACAGAATTGAAGCTAATTCTAAGCTGGCTGTTCTAAAATAAGGATGGAATTTAAGAATTAAGAGTGAAGATCCTTATTTACCCACTTTTCATTAACCTGCTTACCTTGACATGATTCTGCCCCAAACTGCGTTCCATACCTGTCGCTATTGCAGGGAAGTTACTCTGGGCTGACGTCTGACACGGGGTTGATGAGATCCCGGCCTCGGGATGGGAGTGGTGAGCACGTATCTTGCTAAAGTGCACATGCCCAGCAATTTTATTCTTCCATATTTTAAACCGAAATGCAATCAAGATGACAGGTAAACAGCTCCCTGGGTCCCTGCGACGGACCCTCAGCAGCGGGGAGTCCTACGAACTCTCCGCCATTGGGAGGCTTTGGCTGTGTCTGTGGCAACCTGGGGTTGTGGCAGATTTGGGGTTGCAGGAAGCCTGCCTCTCAAACCTTCTGACCATTTCAGGGCTTGAAAGCTGACGGCCTGGGAAGTTTGCCCCTGAAAAATTAGCACAGAGTTGTTTCTGGTCACTCCTTTCCTCCTGCACCTCAGACGGTGTTTTGGGGGGCCATGCAGCAAAAGAGGTCATTGCTGGTGGGACTCGGCGACATTCCTGCAGCTCATTCCTGCCTTTGTTACAGCCTCGAGCTATTTGTAGCCTTGAGGTACTTGGGAGAAGAGCTTTTCTCGATTTAAACGGTTCGGCCAAAAGAAGCTGCAGGAGGGATGGTTTGTACGTGGAGACACTTCTCTGAACCATGGCTCCGGGGTAAAGGTGTGGCAGCAACACAGGGGATTTTGCTTTGCAGTGTGTGACAGTATGCATGATTTTAGGCACCCTGACTTGGCTCGGCACACCTGCTGTTTTACAGTGCATCTTAATCCCGACATTCTGGTTTTCACAAAAATCCCCGAAACCCACTCTTCTCTTGAAACAAGTCCAGGTGTCTTTTGAGCTCATGTACAGCCTTTGTTTCAGCTGCCTCTCCTGGTAACTTGTTCCACATGTTTGTTACCCTGCAGCTGAAGCAGTTCTGCCTGACAACTTCCCTGTTTACTCCCAGTTGTTTGATTTGAAATGTTTGCAGCGTGTTTTGACATCCTTTCCCTTCCTTCCCCCTTCTCTCCCACCCTAGCTTGGTAGAGGTTACCTTGATCACCCCCTTTCATGATTTTGAAAATCTTCTACTAGGTCACATCAAAGTATTCTCTTTTCCAATGAGAATAAACACCACATGCCCTCACTTTGCCCACCTAATACTTTAGGGCCTGACAAGAGCCAAGATCTGGTTTCACTTTTTGGTGCCCTGCTCTTGCGCCCTCTGAGGCAATACCATTCTCGCTGTGATATAGTGACTAATACAAAGCATCTGTTAAGCCTCCATCTCCAGAACAAGCCATTGATTTCTAGTTGTTATTGCTGTATCACTACTAACACAAGGTTGTATCCCATTTCTCTTTTTTTTTTTTTTCTTTTCTTTTACGCTCTGCCATATATTGGTGGCTTCAATTATGTTTTTTCCATTACAACCCTTAAAATCCTTTACCTCTACGAAGTGTCATGTCATTCTGGTACTTAGCATACACAGCTTTGCCTGATTCCTTTCTCAGGGATTAACTTATTTTGTGCTTTTGGTGTTGAGCTACATTTGCTGAGTGAACCAAATTCTTCTACATTGACTGTGCTCAGGCTAGAGTTGCTTCCTAACATGGGAGCTAGAACACCGTGTGAAGATACTCTTTTCAGTGTTTCCGTATTGACGTCAGTGTACAGGCACAAACTCGGTACTGTGCACAAAAAGCATCTCTAAAGGCTGTTGTTCATTGCTGCCATAATGTAAGAGCCCTAATCAAAGGTGGCGTAGGTCAGGAGGACGTTTGTGTCTGGAAGATGCTGACACAGAAACAGTGTTTGGGGCAAGTGGGGTGCTCCATAGCCACTGTTCGTCCTTTTACGTTGCAATCCATAACTTTATGTTTGTCTCCATTAGTCGTCTCTGACACTGGACCTAGTCAAAACTTTGTTTGAAAAATCTAACCTCAGTGTGCTGCATAGAATCTGTCATGTTTTTCTTATCTGCCATGGCAGCATTATCTTCAAAGATATCCAGCAGGTTAGTTAAGCATGACCTCCTGTGTCTAAATGTATGCTGGCTGTCCTTAATCAAACTGTCTTTCCAGGTGTTCTCATGTCACATCCCTTAAAGGTTTCCTGTACCAGATGTTAATCCTACTGCTCTATAATTTCCTGGTTTGGCTCTTGACCTCTTTTTGGGGTGGGAGAAAGAAGCCAGAGTGTCACTTTTAGCTTTTAAAATTTCTGCCAGACTCAGGGTATATTAGTAGAGTATCTTTCTTACCCCGTCTTTTATCACTCTTCTTGCTCAGTCTCATTAATGGGGGTTGACTGTTAATGGGCACTTAGACCGTATTCACCTTTCCAAACCAGTTGGTATCTCAGAGGCATGACAAGTTTTTATAACTGAGAGGATACATTGGCGCTTTACGAGAAAACCAAAAGCCAAAACTGCTGTACTGAAAATGGAGCAATGTTGTAGCTGCCCTTATTTATTAACGCAGAAAAAGCTTGGAGAGATGGCTCAGACCTCCTGCACCAAGATGCAGTGCCTTGATTTTTCTTCAGAGATGTGTTGGTGGATGGCTCATTTCTTTGAATTGCAATAGTTATGATGGTAGGAACAGTGTTGGTACCTGCTTTTTGGCCTTGGAGAAACAGCCTGCAGTGCAGAGACTGTATTTCTTTTTGATGAAAAAGGTAAATTGTCCTGTGTGTGAGAAGTCTTCACTCTTCTGTATGCCACATTGGAGATTTTTTTTCTTACTCCAGAAGCCATGCCATTTCTTACTCCTTTCTTCTTATGTGCTAATGATCTATAGTCCATGAAAGGTATTTTTCTTCGCACTGGTTGAGATTTAATCTGGTGGCCTGTATGGAGGAACTGAACCAAAGATCAGTTGCATGGGTCTCCATTCCCCTTTTTCAGTGTGTCAATGATTCACATTTCTCAGCTTATCGCTGTGGGTGAGACATTAGTGTCAAGAAAGATAATTAGTGTGAGTAGGTGTGGAGGGGCCTTGTTCTTCCTTGTGGCTTTACAGAAACAGAGAACAGAAATGAAAGAATAAAGAAACAGATCAATTATCTCGTATCGTAGTAGAAAATATTGAAAATATGAATTATGAAACATGTAAGTAAAGACAAGTGCCATTTTTCACTGATTCCCAAATTCAGGGCTCTTTTTGAAATACTAGATTAAAATGGTCCTATTTTAGCTCCATTAGAAATGAAAGCGTACTCCCGTGTTTCTGTGCTAGATGCTATGTTTTTAAAGAGGCCATGATAATGTTTAACCAAACCGCTTTCCCTGTGTTTTAAATACCCAGAGCAAAGGTGTTGTATGCCTTTACAGGTCAGAGTAACTGGAATTACCTTTATGGAGTGTCCTCATTTGCTTTTTAATTAACCTTCATACCCTTAATGGTGTGATAATTAAGGGATATTTTTAAGATCTCAGATCAGCAGCATGCATACTGCTATCAAATACAGGAGAACTTCTCTGGATAAGGGGATTTGATGAATCAAAGGCAAACAACATACTCTTTGTTTTTGGTCCATGGGTCAGTATGGTAAATGGGTTTTAAGCTTTGTCTAGATTAAAAACAAGAGCAAAAGCACACAGATAACTTTATGTATACGGCTGATGGGAGTTTTGCTGTAGACTTCACTGCATGAGCAGTGTCTGTTCGTAGCATTTAAAGAAAAGTGGTTATGTAAGGGTTTGAGTCACTGGTGCCATAGGATGAACTTATAGAATCATAGGCTGGAAAAGACCTCTAAGATAAACCAAGTCTTGCTGTCTTCCTCTCAGGTCCCATTCACTGCTGCTGCAGTTAGAAAGCTGCCAGTATTTCTGAGTTTGAGAGGACTGTGACTCGAGGTCAGGCTTTTCAAAGCCCAAAGGGTGGCTGAAATGCCTAGGAGGTTCCCAAATAACCCTTAACATTTTGGTCCCTAATCTCTGGGAAGTAATTGCAGAGTTTTATGTGTTTCTTTTATAAAGCAGACCTTTTTTTCCCTCCAGTTTTGCATTTCTTGTTTTCATATACTGATCTCCTTTAGAGATATGCCAAAAAACAAAAGAGAGGCAAAAGCATGAATATGCAACTGAGAAAACTCTTTTCAACAAATACTATTACCACAAACCTGCATACCAGTCTAGTTTTGTTACTATAGCAGCAGCACTAGTGAGATATGTTCTCAGGCTGTGAGACCATAAATCAAGTGCAAACCCTCTAGTTGTGGCCGGTAGGATCTTGTCCCATTCTTCAATCATCCCCTACCTGCGCTTACTGTGTAGCTGTGGTTTGGATAGTGGAATATCTGAAGCATAATTTGTAGAGGAAATCACTTTCCTCTCCACCCGCAAGCCAGAAATGCCAGATTTTAGGTCTCCCATCAGCTGAGAAGACATTTTCTCTTGCGAGTCAGCTTCATTGTGGTTGTTTAATAGGTATTAGTAAGTGTGAAGGCCTGAAAGCTTCCAACTAATTCTTTTTAAAAATTAACAGAATATGATATTATATACAAAATTTGTTTGAAAACAATCCAGAAGAATTTGGATTGTCTCATCATTTGTTAGGCAGATAAGCCTGTATGGACGAGCTCCTTGGTTTTGTCAGAGGAACAAATGTGGAGTGAAATTCCTGGCAAGACACAAATAATTGATTTGGCCAGTGGCCTGACTTGGCTGGTTGGTCGGTTTGTCTGTCTTTGTTTCTTTCTCCAACAAAAATAAATGAGCTTCCCAGTTCTTCTTTCATTTTTCAGTAGAGCAAGTCTAGCCGGTCAGTTTTCTTCCTTGATTGATCAAAAGATCCAGAAATGGAAATGCAACCAAATCATGTGCAGCATTTGAAGGAAAGCTGTCAAATTATTTTTGTTAAATTGATTAATTGCAGGAAATACCAGTTTCTAACTGACGTACTATACTACAGGTGCTCTTCAGAGAAAAGGGTTGTTCTTTCAAGAAACCTACCACATGTTGGGTTTCTTTGGGCCTTTTTCTACCGTGTTGATCTTTGCATCTCTAGTATTTTCATTTTGTCTTTCTTTTTAAAGCAGGGGGAAGTATAAGTGAGTAGAAATTTTTGTTAGCATAACTTCTGGATTTCTTTGGCTTACAGCTATTTTACTGTGATAAAATGCCAGTGGAGCAAACGTAGTTTGTGCAGTCTATTGCTGATGGGCACGCGATCTATGCTGGCAAGACTTGCACATCTAACTTCTGTTGGAAAAATGGAAGGCTGAGCATGACTACAGATGATAAATCATGAACTTGGTATGGACAAGAACACATCACTCAGAAAATATATAGAATGAGTTGTGGAATAATGGAGAAAAAAGTCTTCTCCCAGAGTAAAGGAGAAAAACCTCTTTTCCCAGAATAAACGAGAAAAATCTCCTTTCCCATTACCCCTTGTCTTGATTTGCTTTGATCTTGGGTGAGTCCTCCTACTGAGGAGTCAATATATATACACGTGTTTTTTCTAGCTGGCTACATTTTATTAAATTCACTGGCCAAAATAGTTGCTGGTGGATGATTTGTTTTTGCATACAGAGCAGTGTACCTTCACACTAAATACAAGACTGCACCAGGTGGTTTGGTGACTTAACTGTGTACTGCTTTTGCTCTCTCGCTCTTGCTCTCCCCGTCCTCATCCCCTCTGTTTTCAAAGCACTGCAAATGAACTCTGCTTTTAATGAGCCTCCTTCGTTGCACGTTCCCTTGCCCACACCCATAGCGGACAGTGTTAACCTGTGATGAGCTTGGAGGAGTTAGCAACTGGACAGTGAGAGCTCAGTCTTTAATGAAGGTGAGATCACTCTTTCTGCAGAAATTGTTCACCTGGTTTCCGTGCATTCAAACAGCTAAAATTTCAGTATGATCTCGTACATTGTTTCCCCTGGGCAGCTTACAGGTGGCTTATCTTCCCCTTTGCGTTGGCGTTAATCCCCATACCTGTTTACTTCCACTGCACTATATTGTTGTTTCACCTATATATGCTTAATGTACCACCTGGGTTTTATTTTCAAGCTGATCTCCTGTGAGTCTTGGGCTTTACTATGGATTCCAACTGCATCCCTTTTTCTGTGTGCTTTCCTTTTTTCAGTAAATGCTTTATTTAAACCTATGATGATTTTAGTCTTTTTAACCATGTAGTTGTTCTCGTCACTTGTGCTGAAAGTCATCTATTACATAGGATTTTGTGAAGAGGACTATAAGTTCGTACTTTTTGCTATGTTCGTTGTCATTACTGCCTTTGAGTACGGTTCAAGATTTGTGTGGTGGGGTGTACATATATGCATGTGAGACGCTTGTGTCACACATGTTTATGATTACCTTGGAGTACATTCCTAGGTTTCTGCACCAGTGGAATAAATTGCATTTAGTTTGCAGTTCTGACCTTCTCACCTGCACTCTGCTCACTATAATCTTGCTCTGCAGGAATTGCTTTGAACACCTCAATTCAATAAGGCTGTTTTTATACAACACACTATTTTCTAATAAAAATAACCTGCTATAAAAATACTTTTCTTTTTTCCTCTCCGCCATCTCCTGCAGCCTCCACTGAGTCACAGCAAGGAATGAATATTATGCTGATGTAAAACTTAAGCGCTACAGGCTTAGGACTGTATATATTAAGAACAGATTATCTCATGAATCAGCTAGGCTAGAGCAGAAGATGTTTCACCAAGGCCCTTGAAAGCTTTCTTTTACAACTGGCAGGAATAATGAGATGTTACCACATCTTAGAAATAAAAGAATTATGAGGTTCAAGATGGAGGATAAAAATGATTTATCCTACTAGGGAAAAGGAAACTAAGGCAAAGGACAAGGCGAAGCAGGAGGCCAGGAGATGAGCCAGGCTGTCTCTCCGTGTTTTGCTTCCACTTCTTCCCTTCCTTGCCACAAGAAGAATGGCAAAATTGCTGTTCAGGGCCCTACTCAAACTATCTCACTTCTGTGAGCATCCCCATGTGAGGCACCTACGGCTTTTATTTTCGAGAACTTTATGGATTTCCTCCTAATCATCTGTTAGGGATCCAATCCAAGACGTTTGACTACAATTTAATTGCATCTAGTAAAAGATAACTGGAGCAATGGTTGTTTCAGAAAACTTCTATTTTTAATCTGAATATGAAAACATTTGGTTACAAGCTCGTGTTGGAATGGCATGTGTAGATATTGTCACCCAGACATTAGCAGGAAAACAGTGCATTGCGTCGTCTGTCTATATACACTCTCCACGTTGAACACTCGCCAGTTTTCTATACTCAAGCTAACTACTATGTTGAGCTCAATTAAAGCCATACAATATAGGATATTTTAAAAGGCTGATCACTGGCATGCACAGCAGATGTTTTGGGAACACGTTTTCAAGCAGGGATAGCAGCTGACAGTGCCTGTTTTGGTGCAATAAAATAGTAAGCACTGGGCAGGAGGTCTCTCATCCCGCCTCCTCCTCCTGTATTTAGTTTGACGGTGCGGCAACTCAACAGTAAAGTCACAGATTAGATCACCTGTGTTTGAAAGGCAGTCTTCTAGTTTTCCTTTATGCACCCAAAAGGGTAAGACAATTTGTTTCCAAAATGCAGAGGGAGGAGTTAAGAGTGTGGCTTTGCTTGCTGTAGTACTGGAGAACCGTGGGACGTGCCCTGAGCAGAGCCAGCAAGGAAGGAGACAAAGCTAAGAAGGCACCATGTGTTTGTTTACACCCAGTCTAGGTGAACTGAGATCCTCCTAATTTGTGGGCCAGCTCTGCTGTAAGATCTGAAATGTGATTTGACTAAGAGTAAGTCTGATTACCCTGACTTCATAGTTAAGTCAGACTTAGTCAGTCTGCCTCTGACTACGAGTAACTGCATCAAAAATGCAGCAACTGGTCTGAGCACAGGGCTGGTTCCAGGGGACCAGTGTGGCTCTGCCAGTTCACGTTTGTTCCAAAACCAGCACCTGGGTAACTTTGTACTGGCAGGCTTTATGCAGGATTGAGTGTCATTCGTCCTCCGACAGCTGGCGTGAGGCCAGCATAAACGCCGTATCATGTGTTCTAGCTAATTCATCTTAAATGTGATTATGTGCCCTGAGCTGATCCAGATCAAATGTGTACCGAGAGCAAAGAGCCAGGATTAATGATCATGGAGGCATGATCTGAATTCAGACATGCAAAAGAAAGCTGTGACACATGTGGTCTGGTTGCTTCGATAGAGCTGCTCAGCACTTCCTTCCTTGGGGAGCAGGGCCAGGAGCGGGAAAGGGCCATGTCACTCATGGGAAAGGTTTTTCATGGTGGTGGTGTCATTTTGTTCCTCTCCAAAGGTGCCTGTGCTTCTTTTCCTCCTTTGAACTATGTAATTGCACGTGTGGATTGACATGGGAGTTAGGAGATCCCTCTGGAAAATACCAGCTTCTGTTTCGCTGTAGACTCTCCAGATCTGATGGCAAAGTTGGACCTTTCCGTTGCTAGGATAGACCAAATGCTCTATTAAATTCTTCATTTAAGAACCTCTTGTCGAGCAAAGCTGCTACAAGTTTCTCTCTTTCTTTCCTTGGCTTGAGGTCAGGGCTGCTGGATGTGCTCCTGGCCCATCTCCACACTGGAATGTAGAGGTTTCTTCCTGAACTTCCCGCCTACCAACCTGTGGTGATCGCTGGCTGAAAGTCCCAGCAGTGCTGGTCTCTGCTGCCTGGCTGTGTGGTTCATGTCTGTCATGGGCGCTAGTGATGGATAGGTCTTCAGGCAGGAGACCTGTCAGGACGTGGCTTTTCCTGGCAGGTTGCTGCCAGGAGGGCGGGAGGAGGATGATTTGTAGGTCTGATCACTGTAAACCAGGGAACCTTCTGACTGCAGGGACATTGCAAGGCGTGGAAGTTAACATCAAGCGTCCCTTAGGGGTAAGGAAAAGCTCTAGTGTTTTTGCTACCATTGCAAGGACTACAGCAATAGAGAGCATACAGCGACGGTCTCGCATCACGTTACAATCCAAATACAACTGCCCAAACATCGCTGTTGTTAACTGAAGCTCAGATGGTGGCTGAAGAGAGGCCAAGGTTGCTTGAGCTTAGTGTGGAAAGCTGGAGGTAGTTTTGCAGTGAGGCCTGCACAAAGGTACCTATTTTAGCAACATGGGAATGTACTTCACCATCCTGCTTCTCCACCAGCCTGATCCTTGTGCCAAAAGCCCTTGAGCGCCTTTGGCTCCTCCTGCTCTCATGTCCCAAATCATCTACAGTAGAAGCTTTGGCCAGGCTCCTGTCTTCCACCCAACACTTAGCCATCTCCCTAAAACCTACCCCTGTTCTTCCACAGCAGTGCTTCTGTCATCTCCCTCTCTGTAGTCGCCTTGCCATCCACTTCGAATGGCTCCCTCTGTTTCACCCACTCGTGCTTAAGCCCCCTTCTTCCCTCACTGGCTTACTCCTGTGTGCATGCTTCCCTTCTGCTCTGTCCATGGGCTCATTTGCTCCACTGGGGCTGCTAACCTTGCCTGCAGATTTTTCATTTTTTTGACCAGGCATACTTTAGATGTGAAATCTGCAGTCTATCTGGAAGTCTTTACCTGGCCCTGAAGAGACTCCTTCGCCCTATCTTCTACATAGAATTGCACAGCTGAGAGGCACTGGAGGAGAGGAGTCAGCACTTCATAATAATATTTCAGATTATATACAAATTGGAAGCATTTGCTTACATCTTTCTTACCATACCTTTGCATATTACTTTGGCAGACAGTGGTGAAATACTTAGATCACAAACTCCCCCAGGCAGAGAGAAGATCTTCCTATCTGCTTTTTACCTGGCACTGGTACTTTATCACATGAGCTTCTCGTGATGGTAATTGGACCTGAAAATGGAGGGATTTTTTCCCCTGTATAAAGTTTGTGAGGTTTTTATGAAATATTTTCCCAAACTCCTAAATATATTGCTTCTGAAACCCTGCCAGGACACCGTGTAAGTTTTATAGTTAATAGATGCCTCAGGCTTCTGCTCTTCTCTTTAGCCTGATCAAACTAATGGCTCCCCTGTGGTAAAGGGACGCAGCCCACCCCGGGCAGGCACCTAATGTGGGGTTGGGAGGGGTGCAGGGCATGACCCTGAGGTGAGAGCGTCAGCAACACATGGAAATAGTTCCCCAGGTTCACTGCAGCAGCATTTAACACCTGTATTCTATGGCTTTTAGTGCACTGACGTTTTTCAGTAGAAAACAGAAAGTATTCCTTAAGCAGAAAAACCCAGTTTTCTGCATTGTTGTTTTCCAGAGAAACAATTTCTATCAGTTCTCAGAATAATGATAGCTTGAACCTGAGCTGCTGCTGCTGTGTTTTAAACCTCCAGGATCTTTGGAGCCTTGTTGAAGGCTGTACGTAGCTGTACAGTGTTGGAGGCTGTACATCTCTTGCTGTACATAGTGGGGATGCAAAGCTACTTTTGGAGAAAACAAAGAGGGCCAGACTGTCTGTGTAATTAGCAACAAAATCAAAGGAGGTTTGGAAATCCATTCCATCATCATATTTCAAACCCGTTTTTAAAGTGACCTGGGAAACACCATCTCACAATGTTGGAGGCTGCTGGCACAAACCACCTGTCATTCATATCTCCGATGCTGAAGGATGAGAGATGGTTTCGGTTTTGCAAAATTATATTAAAAAAACACTGAAAATACCTTTGTGTGTGCAACTGCCAGTGGGCAAATTTAAAGTAGTGGATTGTTCTTCAGTATTAATCAGGTTAATTTGTGGCTAGATGTGACTCATTTGATTACTTATGAAAATCAAAGCTGAGTGATTTTCTTTACTGTATGTAGGAAGAGGGCAATTGTGTGTGTGTGTGTGTATGTGCATGCATTATCAAAAAGAGGGAGTTACCTCACCAGTCACACTCCTTTGCTGACTTTCATCCTTGCAACCCGTGAAACAAGAATTAATGCAAAATCAGTTTTCAGTGCTTTTTATTTTTATTTTCTTTTTTATTTTTTGTTTTTATTTAGGAGTGCCTATCCCAGCAGTTTGCTTCATTTTTTCCTGGAGATTTCTCAACTCAAGATGTCTGACAGAGCTACAGGAGGTTTCACATTCAGCATTTTGATGGTTTCCCCATGTTCTGTTCTTTATTTTTAGAAATTATCACAAGAATAGCTTGAACCAGTTTGACCTGTTTGTACATCTCATAGCACAAAGGGGCTCTAATTGAGGTGTCTCACATTACTGAGCTGATGCCATTATTATTTAAAAGCAAGTAGGTACCTATTAGGAATATTTATTCCCTGTCTTCTGTCAAGAAAGCAATTTTCTAAAGAGAGTCGTGGTTTTGTCTTATTTAGGGTATTGATTACCTACTGCTTTGAAATAAAGGGAGATTTATATGCTCTGCTGCTAGATAATCTATGAAGGACTGTTATGGTAAGATTGAGCCCCTAGGATGGGAGCCAAGAAGAGAGAGGATGTTTTGAAGCTCAGCTCTACCTTTCTCGCATGATTCATCGGATGCTATTTAAATCTCTTTGTACGTCTGTTCAGTTCTCAATTTCACAAGAAAGTTGTAATCGTTATAATTGTCGTGATGCTGAGCTCCTGGCTCCCAGGGCGTGCAGGAACGCTTGCCATGATACAGAGACAATGTGCAGACAGCTCTTCTGCTCCTCTGCCGGCCCCAGGTATTCAGAAGTCGTGCCCAAGTCACCTGAGATTTGTTGAACTTTTTATTATTGTTACTTGTTTTTAATATCTTGAAACATTTTGAAGTGTTTCAAGTCTTTTTTATTAATCTACAGTGGAATTAGCTAGAAAAATTCTTATTTTTGAATCAAAACAAGTGCTCTTGCAATCAGGTGATGCCAAGACCTCAGGCAGAGCAGCAGCTACCGGTAGCTAAAATGGCGAGGGTCAGTGTACACTACTATGCAGTTCTGCAGATGTTGCCTTTCCCGGGAAAAGAAACCTGGAGCTGCAGGAGGAGCATGTTCTGTAGCAGCAATAGCGGTTTCTTAACACTCCCCTCAAAAGGAAAAAGGGCTTTCGATACATGAAGACATTTGGGGGAATCTGTAAAGAGAAAAAAAGAGCAGTTTTAAAAAAAAGTGGGGGAGTAAATGTTCAAGGTTTCAGACAGATGCAGAATTAAGGGCTTGAAAGGATGCTGAAGAATTTAAAATTCCTATCAATGTGTGAGCAGGTGTGTTTTGCACTGCTTATATTGAGTGAATCAGAAGGAAGCACTGAGTAACATGTTCCTGGTAGTAGTATTTGCAGGGATGGAGGTGAAGGAGCACTATCTCCCAAGCTGTGCTTGAAGTAGTAACACCATACTTTGTGTTGGCGTGAGCACCGCCGAGTGCAGGCTGTGCATTCTCCACACCCAAGAAATACAGGCTCAGCGCTGCTTACAGACTGCCTGTAGGGAAAAGACTGTTTCCCCAGCCAGCGGCATGTTCAGTTGAGATCTGGTCCTACCTATTTTTTGGTTGGTTGGTTGTTGGCGCACGTCGGCTTTGACTCCGTGGCAGATGGGAGCAGAGCTTGTAAGAGCTGAGGAATTAACAGATCAGTCTCAACGCAGAGGATGATGAATACAGTGGGGCTGCAAGGGGGACATAAGAAACACAGAGGGGTGGCTTTTCTGCTGCTGTGTGTTTTCATAGCCCCACTGACCCCAGCTGATGGTGGGCACCCGGCCGGGGCACTGGCATGAGTTTTTCGGGCACTGCAGTACATGGCCAGGGCCCTGTCCGAGAAGCTCCCCGCTGCCCGCATGCAGCCTGGCCGGCAGCACGCTCCTGCTTCTCTGGGCAAAAAGGTGAAAACTTGCAAAGCTGAAAGCTTCCACAGGTGACCTGTTCTCCAGGCTGCTCCAAATTCCATGTTTCCCCTGTGCGCGGCGAGACCCCCTGCCCAAATTGGAAGTGCTGGCATGCGAGGAGTGGGCTGCAGCCGGTGGAGCAGGCTTGAAGCTGCCATGCACCAAGAAACCCCGTTTGGATTATAAAGCCCATAGGGAGGCAAAGGTGAGGTTGAGTTGGAGGTTGTAGTGAGGCAGGTGTTGGTCTCTTCTCCCAAGTAACTACTGATAAGACGAGGGGAAATGGCCTCAAGTTGCATCAGGGGAGGTTTAGATTGGATATCAGGAAAAATTTCTTCGCTGAATGAGTGGTCAAGCATTGGAACAGGCTGCCCAGGGAAGTGGTGGAGTCCCCATCCCTGGAGGTGTTCAAAAAGCATGTAGATGTGGCACTCCAGGACATGGTTTAGCAGGCATGGTGGTGTTGGGTTTATGGTTGGACTTGCTGATCTGAGAGGTCTTTTCCAACCTTAATGATTCTATGATTCTATTCTATGATTCTAAAGTCCTGACAGGAGAGCATCCCAGCTTGTGGCAGCATCCACAGGGACATTTCCCTGTTTCCCCTCTGAAAATTAGTTTTAGGAAATTTACATGTTGGGGTTTTTTATTCCTCTCTTTGCCTAAATGAATGTTGCGATGGGGTAGTGACGGGGTGGGAGGTGGTGCGGGGGTGGTTGGTAACCCCAACCTCGGTGCTTGCCGGTGGTTCCCTGCCACTGACAACTGTCTGGACATCACAACTTGTGCCTGGCGTCCGCTGCGTGTTGCATTTTCACTGGGGCAATCACCTGTGGGGGATTGCTGCATCTGTACAAACCCAGTCGGGGGTCTGGGAGTGACGCTATTTAAAATGAGATAAATGAGGATGTTGCTGGAGTTCAGCCTTTTCCAGAGTTGTCAGAGATTAATGATTTATTTCAAATTCCTGACATAGTTCTCAGTCTCAGATCCTGGCTGCATCTGTTAATCCTTGTGGCTGTGTGAAAATCTGGAAAATAGGAATCCTAAGGTTTCAAAAGGAATAATGTAACTGAAGATCTCCTCAAGACAATTTTTCCAAACTTCTTTTTCTTTTTCTAAACTGAGATTTTAAAATTGCTCCCATTCCTGCTTGAAGTGTAAGTCATAGCTTTTGGATTGCCTGGGGCGGACAATGTTGCATAGTCTATGTGTTTTGAAATTTCCAATCATTTTCTATGTGTATGCATGATTGTATTAATTGGATTATATTCTGAGTGTATAGATACTGCACTATATTTATGGAAAAGTAATCTAACAAACACTAATCCTCAGAATACGCCGATGTAGAAAAAAGTGGTACATTATATGCAACTGATAAGACAGATTTGAATGATTTACCCCCAAAGTGGGTAGAGTTGGAACTTGAACAGTTATTATCATTCTTTAAAAGCTCTTTCCAGTTGGGATTTATCTTTCTCCTCCATGCCTCTTAGTATGATCTGAAACTTGTATTTGTTATAATTCCCTTATTTTTCCTGTCTTTACGCATCTCCTTTTGGATAAGCTGTCATAATCTGTTGAGTGAAAACTGAATTTTGCATAATACTGCTTAGATGTAATTGTTCTCACAAGTTTTGTGACGGGTTTCTCCAAACTCCAGGGTAATTCTTGGCTGGGCTGGTCAGATTTCATGTTTGCATTTCCACTCCGCACTCGTATACACCAGGTTTTTAAATATATTTTGCAACCTGTAAGTGGCCCCTGACCTGTAACCACCTGTCGCCGTGTTTGCACCCAATGGAGCTACAGTTTCCACAATTTGCGTCGCACCAATGTTTCCTACTTCATAACAAGCAGTTGCTGCTTAGTTGGGAATGTCTTTGGAGGGGATGAGATGGGGAAGGCTAGAAAGGAAACCACACTGCAGGTAGCTTGGGCGTTGCAAGCCTGGGCTTCTGCCAGCAGAGCTTTCTCTGGTTTTATGGTATAGGTTCGGTCCGTGTATAACTGGAGAAGGTCTTTGTTTTCTGTGCGTGGCGATGCGAGGAGGAGCTGCTGGAGGAGGGCAGCAGGGTGTCACTGGCTCACCGGCGGAGCAGTGCTGTGCCCCTCCTGCGAGCTGGCTGCACCCTCCTCCTGCGAAGCTCACCTGGCAGAGGATGAGAAGTGGACAAATGCTTTCCTTAGGGCAGCTTTGTTTTCTCTGTGCCGTGGGGCAACAGGAGCTAGGCTGGAATTCAAGAGTTCCCTGAAACTCTTCCTTCTGCTGGCTTCCCTTTTGTATTTAATTTCCTTCCTAGAACTGTCATAGCCTTCAAATAGGGATAACCCCCGAAGGAGTAAGCCTCATAGAGATACTGGAGATGCTTAATTACTTTTGGTTTGAGCAGCACATGGAAGAGGTCAAACAACATGCGAAAGTAATTTTTTCCTCCGAATTTTACAGCTCTATCATTTCCTAAAATTGCCCACATAATGATGGGGAAGTTCGGAGAGGAAAGCAGCTCCCGTGTAGTGGAAGTATTTCCTCTGCCGCAATTGCGGCAGCTCATCTGCGTTCATAATTCCTCAAGCCTTGACCCACACTAGTCACAAAAAGACACTGTCTGAGGATGAAAAAGCTTTTTTTTTTTTTTAAAATAGAATTCGAATTGTGTTTTTGCTTAAAGGGCGTTTGCCCTTTTTACATCCAGCACATTCAGTATCTGTTTCCATAAAGCAATTCTATCCTTTCGGTCAGAATGACCTTTATTTTGTATTTAAATGCAACAGCAAAACAAGGAGAAAAAAGAAGTAATGTGAATTCTTCTTCAGAGCTCCTTCACTGGCTTGCTCTCTGCACATGAATGCAAAATGGCAGCTGCCACTGCAGCGCAGTCAAGAGTTCTCATTTGAAAATGCAATGCTTACAAAAGAAGCCCTAACAGCCATAAGCTACAAAACCCAACATCTGATAAATGGAAAAGGACAAAATCAGGTCATGGAGGCAGCACGTATCTTTTGCCCTTGTATCACAGCTTTCATCTGTGGATCTAGAGTCACCGCACAGGCATCATCCTGCCTCCCAAGTGAAATCACAGAATCATAGAATGGTCTGGGTTGTAAGGGACTGCTAAAGGTCATCTAGTCCAACCCCCCTGCAATGAGCGGGGACGTGGAAATAAAAAGGGGCAGAGAGGATCGTGGATCCCAGGGAGATGGGGCAGCTGCATGTTTGTATACAGCACCATTTTTAAGAGGGGTGGTAAAGAATTTCAGGCCTGGCTGAAGCTGTAAGTGGCATTTCTTTAGGCACAGGTGATTATCTGAACTGGAATTAATGCTCCTGCATGCTACAAAAAGCGCCTTAGGATTTTAATCAAGGCTATTAGTCAGCATATTGGTAAAGCGACGCTGAATTCTGCAGCCCCCCTTATGCGGCAGTCTCAGTTGATTACGAATTCACCGAGAGCCTTCATTTTTCTGCAACTGCACCTCCAAAAGCACCGCACGGCAGAGCCCTTTCGCCAGGCCCCAGCACTCTGGAGGCACATCACTGCAATGGGGGTCTCCATCTGGGGGGCAATGCCGAGGGGCTCCTCCGTCCAGCGCAGGGGCTGCCCGGGCTGCCTCACCCTGCCTGCCCCGGCCTTGGGACCGGGAGCCCCAGGCGAGCAGCGGGAGCAGGCACGGAGCTGGGCTTTTCGTCTTCCTACTGATTTATGTAGCGCAGAAAGGTCAAGTGTCTTTGCATTTATGTGGTGCCACTTTACAAAAAGCTCTCATGAGCAAGTTCACGGTTGCCCAAAAACAGGCTGGAAGGAGAGCATCCCTGCTGCCAGCCGAAGCAAATGGCTGCCTTCCTCGCTGGCTCCATTCCCTGCTTGTTTCAGAGGATTTCTGGCCCGTTCCTGCACGGCTTCTGATAGCCAGTGAAGTTCCAGCACTGTAACCCGGGAGTTATGGTATTAGGGGTATTTTGCATCTCTAAGTTAGTGCCAGTAATTTGCAGTTTCTGATTTTGGCGATTTTACCGTTCAGCCTGAAATGTTAAGGTATTGTTCAAAATTAAATTTGAACACATGTACACGCAGGCATGTGTGCATGTAAATGTGTGTACGTGTGAGTATGCAAGGTGAATTTTGCACCAGTTTTTCATCATGTGTCTGAGTCATCAGTGCACATGGGCTCTTTGATTTTTGTTGATAGGCAGAGCAGAACTCTGCTGGTTGGGGTCAGGAAAGTTTGTACCTGCCGAAGGAGACTGCCCAATTCAAAATGAAAGTATGAATCAACTCCTAGGTCTGTGTTTTCAGGCAGAATTTTTGATGAACAAGCTACGGCAACGCCAATTCCCTTTGCATAGTATCTTTTACTAAAAGAAGAGTCTCATCTGTGTGGCAGGGTAGGACAGCACCCACGGGCTTTCCTGCCGAAGACTGGCATCAACCCTGGAAAAGTCAAGAGACTGGCCTGGACTGAATATCATTAAAAGCTTTTAGAGGAAAGTCAGTTAATTCCTTTTGTTTCTGAAACTCCCATTAATCTCTGCTCAGATTCTCTCCATTCCTACTGCCACACCTGGCTTTTAAAAGCAAAACACCCTTGGTCTCCACTAAACATAAAGAAAGAAACATGAAAGGGAAGCTATAATTGCTTTCCAAAGAGTGTTTCTTCTCCCCCACCCCTTTTCCTGCTGTTTGGTCACCTTTATTTTTCCCTCTTTCCCTGAGGTTTGATGTCTTTGCTCATCATTTTAACTGTCAACAGTACACAGCAAGCTTTGTGGAGCAGGGACCCCGGGCCTGGTTTTGATCTCGTTTTCACGGATGTAAAGGGAGTTACTCAAAGTTTCTGGTGGTGTAATTGATAGCAGAATTGAACCCTCCTCTGAGATACCAGGGACATGGCATTCACCCCTGGCATGGCATAAGTGAGGGTTACTTCCATAGCGACTCTGCGGAGCAAGCCTGGTACACTTATGAGTTAACCATAGACCTTTGCGTGTGCGCGCTTGTGTGTGTTTGTCTGTCTCTCTCACTCTCCTTTTATTCCTGTGGTGCTTAATTTAGAATTAACTATCATTTACTTACACTATGTTACAAACCAATTAATGGAAATTTATTTTTCTAATTCTTGTTCTTTCTTCCTTCTTTTCTTTCCTCGCTTCCCCCTCCAGTCCTTTGTCAAGGATGAAGTTTACTGCAGTGACCGTCCTTGCAAAGGTCACCTCGAACTACTAGAGAACCACGTAGGGGTCGTACATGCACCCTACCAGGGCAACTGATTATTAGCTCCGGGGCATTTTTGGCTGGTATGGAGCCAGCCCAGCTTGATGCCAGCTCTCTTGGCTCTCCCAGGCTCGGGAAGCATGTCAAGGCGAGGGATAGTGCATACCAGCGAATGAAGAGCTCTGCGCTTGGATCTGCCTTGACAGCATAATGGCTCCTAAGAAACCAGTGCGAGTCAGCACTCATTAACAGTCCCCAGTTTGCTCTGGTTTCTGCTGGCAGCGGGTTCAGCCCTGGGTTTGGTGAAAGCAGCGCAGTGGCTTAGAGCTGAGCTGGGCACAAGCAGAGAGGCTGCGGAGTGAAGGAGACACTGCAATGTTTAATTACGGGTGGGTCTAACTCATTGCTGCTGTTATTCTTTGGTAGCCAACAGGGTTATACCACAAATGAATGCTGTTTTAAATCAGAGGTGCCTGAAGAGGGAGATCAAAAGCTAATACAAGGAAATAATTTCTTGCGACTGATTTTGGAGAAGCAGTGCTCCTTTCAGTGTTCTTAAAGACTGTTTATAAATGGCAGAAATGGAAAAAAACAAGGTTGAAAATCCTGCTGCTTTTTGCATTTGGAACATCAATTTGAATGTGAAGAAATGGGACCAGCTCTAGTTCTTGACCGATACTTGCAGTGCTTAATTCTCTGTGGCGTCTATGATGGATGCAAATACACCGGCGCTGGTATTAAATCACGGCTAACTGTGTAGCTGCATCAGCACGGAGCTAACTGCTTGAATATTTACCCACCTCATCAGGCAGGCTCTGCTGCATGTGCTGAGCTCTGTGCTTTCTTGTCTCTACTGCTAGCAAGCCTCCGAGCTGCTCCACTGAAAGTCCCCATGTGCCTGTGGCCGCACGAGCTGTTTCTCCTGCTATGGGAGCAGTTGCGCTCACAGGTACAGACTCCAACACTGCCGTTTGCAGCTGGTGCACGATGACCCCCGGGGTACCACTGCTGAGAGAGCTGATTTTGCCCTTCCCACTGCCCTGGCCATGCATTCCTGGCCCCGTGCTGTAATTCATTTTTGCTAGATTAGTTTCAGCTTGGATTAGTTCCCCTGCTCCGGCTCACCGCAGAGCTGCACAAATGCTTGTGCCAGCACAAGGCAGAGCAAAGACGGGGATGGAGGGGGACAAAACGATGTCTTTGAGAAGTAGGGCCAGGGAAAAGCAGCTGTGGATTTGTGGCCCCTTGCTCTCACTTGCTTCTCCTTGTTTGATGAAGAGATATTGCTATTGTGTCCTCGTGTTTGCTTTTAATTTCCTTCCTCAGGCTGATTATAGAAGTGAAGGAATGGTGATAGGTATCGTACCTGTAGGCCAAGTTATGTCTGCATGAGCCCGGCTGCTTTTAGTCGCTGCATTTTGCTTCCAGGACTTTGTGTAATTCACGACTGAGCAGTTTCCCCAGTGCGCCTGGCGAGTTTGGCCGAACGCGTTCCCGGCAGCCCCGTCACGTCCCTGCTGCCCGTCCGTGCCACGCAGCCCCTTGCTGCCCCGGCCAAGCCCCAGCCTCCAGCCTCCAGCCTCCAGCCTCCAGCCCGGTGCTGAGCCGCACGGGAGCCGAATAATGCCTTGGTAGTGGATCTACGAGGCTCTGAACAGCCCTGCTTTCCATTGATTTCTCAGCAGCGCTATTGCCTTTAAAGACATACGCTGCCAGGTGCCCTTGCCTTGGGAAGGCGGCTCGGCACACGGCTGCACAGGTTCAGGCGATGGAGCGCTTTGTCCGGGCTCTCCCAGGAGAGCTCCTTGCCCCTTTCCTCCGCTGCAGCACAAACTGAGGACGGGTTTTCTATTTCTGAGCACACCGGGTGTCCTAGCACAGCGTGATGTTCTGCGTACTGTCAACTACTTGGGGCTGCTTGTCAAGGAGGGGTGCGATCTAAGCTGAAATGCTGCTCTAATTTTTGCGTTATCATTCCTGTTGCAAATGTCATTATTTAATTAGGCTGCGTGGTACTTCCAGAGGAAATAATTCGAAGGGAAGGCACGGGTGTTCCTGCATCTTGATGCCTTTATTACATCTGGGCTAGCCGAACGCAACATGCAATAAAAAGCAGAATCAGTGGCTTGGATCCAACGGAAGAAATGGCTTCAGCAACTTCAGCCTGGCTCCGTATTTGGCCATGGCGTGCTGTTCCTCTCGCTGCAGCCCCAGCCATAAAAGGGTAGCTGACCAGTTGGTTTCCAAGAAAAAGCGTGACCACCTTTCCTACAGCATATGGACTAATCCCTGCTGGATCGTTACGAAAACAAGTTTAGAGTTTCTAAATTCACTGAGTAGGTGAGTAAGTGAGCGAGGCCTTTGCAGCACTGCACAGATAGCTGCTGCTTTGCCTCTTTGTTTTTCATAATGGAGCTTTTGGCATTATCGAGGAAAGGAGATTTAGTTCCACGTTATCCTTAAGAAATAAGTCATACTTGGCTCCTTTTTTCCAGAGGAAAGTCCCAACCACTTAGATTGCTGGGGTGTTGTAGAAAAGGTTGTCAAATAAATCCCCACATTTTTCCTCTGTTGCAAGTTCATGCACTAACTACTTTCATTTTTTGTCTGGTGGCCTTTTGTATCTATCAGTGACTTCCTTTTCCAGAGCCCCAAAACTGCTCAAGTCTTGCTCTGGTGCTGCAGATAGCAAAGCCTAGAATGCTTTGCTATGTTGGCTTTGCAGTAAGGATTCATTTATTTTACCTTTCAAAAGGTGACTTTAAAGTCACTATTATTTAAATAATAGTCTGTAGCTGCTGCCTGTTGCTTTTTATATCACCAAAGTATTTTTCTTGTTCTAAAGGGGCCTGTGCTTGTTCGTAACAAGTATATGAAGTGCTCTGAGATGTGGAGTACCTCCTGGAGGAAGGACTAGGTCTGTTCATATTGTACTGTAGTAACATGATTTTTTTCTAAGTTTATTGCAGGGTTTAGACTGCGCAGGGAGAGGTTATAATAACCAGAGGTCTGTTGTTGCAAAGTTTTACACAAGTAATATGTGATATTTACGTAAATAAGATTCAATAATGATGCTCCTATTTGGCTGAATCCCACCACGCTTGCTGAGGTGGTGTGGGATATTCACCTGGAGGACAGCTGGTTGCTTTCAGTGGAGCTGTTGCATTCGCTTCCTTTGCCAAGACTGATGACTCAAATAGGTCTTTGCAGACTTGGACGCGGTGTTCATCTGACCTGGCTTGTAATGCTTCCCTGCAGAGCCTGGATGAAGAAGCAGGTCGCCCTGGCCTCCATTGTTGGACTCCCCCTCACATCACCACTGGGACAGAGGCAGAGATTCAGGTTTCTGGTGGACTCCTACGAGATACCTCCAACAGGCTGTTAAAATTGAACAGGCTGAACCTGTCCCTCATTTCCGAGTTTCCAGAAAATAAGTGTATGCAGCTGCTCTTGTAGAAATTTACTTGTGTAGACAGAGAAAGAATTTTCTAAGGCTTGCAAGACGTTACTTGTTCACAGCTACCTATATTAAGACATCATAATTTTTTAGTTCTCTAACTCTGCATTTCTTCTAAACAGTAAAGTAATAGCCAGCACTACTTTCTGAAGGGTTTGTCTGTATCTGATAGTTTTTTACTGAATCTCATCCTGCCTTCATAGATGTGGGTTTTTTCTTTCAAAGGTGCCTCTACTTGAGGATAAAGTCCTTGTATGAAGGAATTCCCCAGCATTAATAATTATTTTTATAGAAATAAAAAGATGAAATCCCACTAAGCAGGC
>Ga0065711_1033752_pt1 | contig 24889 bp, 10 predicted proteins | sample Hoacrofraction12_FD_59098 | JGI IMG/M metagenome (GOLD analysis project Ga0065711, IMG submission 59098) | Hoatzin crop microbial communities from Cojedes, Venezuela - Epithelial fraction 12 v2 (version 2) | ecosystem: Host-associated > Birds > Digestive system > Esophagus > Crop | place...
TTTTTTTTTTTTTTTTTTTTACATGCAAGTTGCCATGAAAAATTTGTTAATGAAATATTTGCTTAGAAGTCTGCTCTGGGCTAGGCTGATAACCTATCTGTGTTTGAGTTTGGCTTCCCATATTCTAAATACTCATCTTCTCTCTGTTTAGCTTATTGATTGGTTTGGCAGGAAAAGCAGCCTTGTCATCAGTGACCAAGGTCAAACCAAACAAAAAGGGACAGGAGGGGGGAAAAAAAAAAAAAGAAATAGAAATAGTTGGATGGATGAGCTCAGTGAGACAGGAGTGGAATATCTGACCTCCCGCAACTTTCCTCTGGGAGATGGGTCCTAGTCTGCTCATGGGCCTGCCGGCTTTCGCAAGGTCACAAGAAAAAGCTGGCTTTTTCTGCTGGCGTTTGTACATCACAGCAGAGCCTAGAGCTGGGAGTCAGGAAGAACCAACAGCGGGAAAAGGTGGACACGACCACACCAACACTGGGTCCAAATGCCCACAGGAATATGTTCCGAGAGCTCTGGTGCAGAGCAAATGGGGTGCTGGGTCACATATCTCAAACTTCTAAAATTAGAAACTTAAAGTCCATGTCTACATATGCAAGCAAGAGTCACCTGTTCCCAGAGGTGCATGAAGCTCTGTTTCAGAAACCATGGGAGCTGCACAGAAAAACAGTATTTGGCATGTTGTTTTTTTTTCCTTGAACATGACTAGGTATGGGCTTGCAGATTTAATTCTTCACACACAGTTTACAAATCTTGGCCTCAGATTTTCAGTTCCACTCTTAACATCTGGAAAAAGAAGACTGTGAAAAACAAGTCAGGAAGTTTACAAAGGGCTAACCTGGACACATGTAATATGTAAGCACGTGCTCTCAGCAAGGCAGTGGGCACCTTCATCTCATGCCAAGTTCAGACTTATTCAGGGGAAGCTTTATTTTACCTGAAAGTCCTGGTTCACAAAATCCATAGAACGCACTTAGCTAGACAGCGCATTCTACTTAAAAATGCAGAGGAATCAGTGAAAGATGTCCAGAACTCTATAAAACTCATTGGAAAATCCTAAGTGCAAGGTTACGCCACACTACGTGGTCATTTCAAACCACCCTGCAAAATATTCCTACGTTTATGTAATTCAGTGTGAAATTTCACAGAAGATATGCGAAATTACAACAAGGAAGGTTATATCATGGTTAAGCAAACTGAGATCAATTGTACTGTACTGTGGTACCTCACTGTAAAGAAAACGTACATTCTGGCTCTTACATCGAGTACAGCTGAGGTTTTCTGAAAGGAAGCTGCAACAGAATAGACCTACTAAACAAAATACCTGGCAATATTGTTATCTGGTACAATACATTCATGTTAGTGGCTTTATAAATGAATAAGAGGGTGCCAGAGGCTAATACTTACATGACGTGAACTAACTGTTAAATCCTGCAGTCTTTACTCAATATTTATATAGTTCTGACTTGCGGGGAGTTTAGCTTGATAAATGCCAGAGTAAAAGAAGTCAAAGAGAACTAAATCTATTCCCAGGTTTCTCTTTAATCTTGTTACTTTCCTTCCCGCTAAGGAACTAATTCAGTGATCACTGTGTTATTCACAGTATATTGAAAACATTATTTTAGCAGCAGTATTTCTTAGTTTATAGCACATGACCACAGCAGTTGAGAAATTCAGCTTCACTGGCCCAGCTGGACTGATGAGAGAGAGAAGTCCAACCTCCCAACTGCCAGCATGGTCTCATTAACAAACTGAATAAAAAGGGCCCTAACCACAGCAAAGAAAAACAATGCAGAAAGATGCTACTTGTTTATAGAAGGTCGTACCAATTTATCAAGGAAATAATTCCTGTTTCCACATCCTGACCAACATTTCATAAAAGGACTATATTTTTCAAGGAACGCAGAAAGCAGAACAATTTTTTTGCACCCAAGGTACTGGAAACAAGGTTAGCTGACAACTGTCTAATTTGCATAAGCAAAGGCCAAAGGCTGTACAAGTACATAGACCTCTATTTTTAGCAAGACTAAGTTCCTTTGGTGGACCGACACCAAAACACATTGCAAAGGATGATTTTAAGGATGAGGTGCAGGCAATATCTCTGAAAATCAGGCTTGTCAAGACGCGTCATTGGGATCTCAAAATCACTAGTCGTTCTTCATCCTTTGGGGCTGGAGGACCTGATGAGACAATTTCAAAGGCCTCTCTAATAATCTGGGCCTATGTGCGTGGTGCTGATTTCTACTGCAGGAAGATTTACTCAGGATTACGCAAAGAAGATGGAAAACTGGGTAACAAGATCAGAAGAAATGTGATGTCCCTAAATAAACCAAGGCTCTGGTGTGTGACATGTGGATTTAGCTACCCTTCGACAAGAGTGCTTTAATTTGTATCACTGTAATCGGGTTAAGAATTATTGTAGCCAAAGTAATTAGCAGCAAGCTACCAACCAGCTTCTTGACACAGAAAGCAAACGGGTTTCTCCTCCAAGTGTCTGCCCCCCTGAGGGCTGGGAGGTAAAGAGCAGGAGGAGGGAATTAGGGGTGACCTTGCATTAATGAACAGGAACATGCTCCTGGATCAATGGGCAAACCTGGTATAGCTCAGAGGAAGCATCAACGGTGTCATCGAAGTATCTCTGACACCCGTGGGGGTTTTGCAATGAATGCTTATGCAAAAGAGGAAAACAAAAATAAGGCTGGTGCAACAGAAAAAAAAAAGAGCTACGGGAAGAGAGAAAGAAGGTGCAAAGATGCAAACAAAAAATAAACAGAGAGATTGCTGTGGGATGGTTTATTTAAAAAGCCCCTACATTTGTGTTATTGGATTAAACATTTTGACCAAAGTTTGTAGAATTTATTTTGGCCAAAAATGACTTATATGAATATTGGCCTCATGCCTGAATAAAGGAATGTAGTTTCTCTCTCTAATCAGGTTGCAACAGATAAAGGCTAAATAGAAATGAGTAATTCACCGTGACTCAATATTACATGGGCTGTATTTTAAGAGCTGAATTTCAAGTGCATTTCTGTTCTTTATTTCAGCTGCGCTATCTTTTGTTCACCCTCACTACACTATGTGTCAGCCTGGCTTGGCAAACTGGGAATCATTTTCTTCTGTAAGCCTGATGTACTTTTTAGGAGAGACTGTCTTCCTGGAAGCAAAATCAATTCAAGTATTCAGGAGGCCTCTAGTGGCTCATAGTTTCAGAGGAAGTTTCCTCTGAAGCCTACTCTATGAAGCTGGAAAAATATACAGAAGGTCAGGGAAACAAAAGGGACTCCCCACTTGTTGATTAATGCCATTGACAATAAATAGCAATGCCTGGTCTCTGACTTCAGTATCTAGGAATCTGGCCTTCAAGGCCTGAGATACATTTACACAAAATGCTCAGAACGTGCAGAAGAGAACAATAGGGTCTCAGGCTTGTTGGTGTTTTACATGTTTCTAAGCATGTACTGGGAAAGAATTACAACGTGATGAGCTCTATATTTGAAACAGCTGTCAAAGGAGAGGCTATGCCAGTTTCTTTTCAATCCTCAAATGTAGATGCTTTCTATTACTGACACTAGAATACGCAATAGGTTTCCAATGTGGTGCATGGGTACGTAATTCCCCATCTGCAACTCCCTCCCCAGTTCTCACACCAGGCTGAGCAGATAGGGCTGATCCTGACTGGGGTAACTGGCATCAGTCAAGCTATCACTGTTTCCAACAGCTGAGGCTCTGGCCCATAGCCTGCTAGACACAAATACATAATTGTACATATTAGGCGAGAACCTGGATCACCTGTATGCTATTTTCACATGCAGAGTTATTGAAAAGCAAGAGAAGAGAAATCATAAAAGGAAGTGAGAGAAAACTGAAGTCCCACTGTTCCTCTGAGGAGTTTTGGCCTAGACAGTCAATTCTTTCTTCATCACATATGTATTTCCCTTAGCCTATTTTTATATGTCATAGGATAGTCAAAGAAATGTCCTTAATTCCCGGCACTTTGATTCACCTCCACAAACTAAGCCTTGTTGTAGGTGACTTAGCAGCCATGTGATCCACCTATTATTAGAACAGAGTTAGCCCTCCAACCCCCCAAACTCCTGCCTCCCCTTGTCCTTATATATATATCTGTCTCCTAGCAGAAAAGTGGCACATGACCTCCTATACTCAAGAATACTTGGCACGAGTCCCTGCTTCTCAGCCGAACCTATTGTTCTAGGAGAGAATGACACAGGCGTGCAAGAGTCTTGCTGACACTTCTGACTTTAAACATGAAATGCCATTAATCAATCAGCTGCATCTGTTTGGAAAAATTAAGTGGCTGGAATCAAGGCAAACACAATAAATAATCCTTAGGCAAACAGGAAAGAAAATAAGGGAAGACATGTTTTTGACTTCTTGTTACTTCAGCTTCATTTGATTTGTTTTTCACATCCTCCTTACAAATATTAGGCTTACCAAGTGTACAGTGTTAAGATACCGAACTCAAAAGGCTTATGCGAAGTACTGCCACCAAATTAAAGGTGCTAATCTTGCAAGATATAAGTGTCTGCAGTGGAATTTACACATGACATGGCAGCAGAGAGGGTCTGAATTCACAGATGTGAACTGGACCACACTAGCAAAAGATTGTGCCCAGACATCACTTGAAAGGTTGATGCCTCTTGCTATCCACCAAAGTAGCAGATGTGATTTATGGTCTCAAGAACATGTTCAGTTCTGCTATAAATGCTTCAGAGACTTAATACTACATGCAATCATTCCTGACAGGTGCTGATATCCATCAAAATCAGCATTTAGTGGAGTTTCAAACAACCCATAGCTCCTTGTAAGATGGGCACCCACACAAACAGCACCTTGGTATTTAAGCGCCTGCTGCTGTCACCTCTGTTTGCAGGACTGAAAGGACAAGTACTAAGCTGCACCAAAGCCTCCTTGCAGTGCCTTAGTGGGAGACTATCTCTGGCAAGGAGGGAGAAACAAGGAATAGCTGGGGACAAGGCAGCTGGCTCAGGAGAATCCTTGACTTCCATATGGTCTGTGAAATGAGCCTAGATTCCTGTTCCTCCCACCTCTCATCTGCACGACCTGGAGTCCAAGCTTACAGTTCAGCTTTATTTGCCCCTAAAACTGGTTCAACACACAGCAGAAGAAAGGGTGTGCAACATTGTTCTCTGCAAATTAAGCAGCGTTGAACACTTCCTGAAACCACCAGGGTCATGACCATGAAGACCTGAAAGCCTGATATAAAGAAGCCATAGAGAAGGCTCATACCCTTCCTCAGCTCTGAGGCTGAAAAGCACTACTGCTTCTGGCCCACGAAGGTTTGGAAATACAAAGCCAACCAGTTTATAGTATGGGCACATCCAGAAATGGAACTGAATCCACCCACCTATTTCACACAGGCTGTTAAAGGAGAGCCATTTCAATCCAGGCTGACGACACCTCCAAAATTCTATGTCACTACCAATTCCTGCTACCAGTATCTGCCCAAACGGTGTAATGATACAAGTCATATAAACTGGTTAGAATGCGACAGGAACAGGGAGTGGAAAGAGACAGTCCGAGGAGCAAAGCGTTGTGAGGCCCATCTCGACTGCTAAATAGAACAAGTAGTTTGTGTTTGGCTTGACCAGAACTATTTGATTTGGCTCAATCCAAAATCAGAATTTCTTTTGCTTCAGGGGCTGCTTAATCCTTTTAAACACAAGATTTCAAAATGAAAATATCACTTTGAACTAAACACTTGCTTTGTACTGGCTGAAATACACAGGGGCAAAATACTTCAACTTTACAGAAAAACAAACAGAAATCGACTGTGAGGAGGGAATTAATCTATAGATATTTTTGGTCCCTTACTCAGTCTGCATTTCAGAGTGAATCTTCTGTTTGCTCAACAACAGAGCTTGTCAAACTCTACATGTTCCTGGAAAGCAGTGTGTACCTATGGCTCAGCTATGGACTGAGATACAGCTGACACAAGTCAGCTCTGCTAGTGTCCTTACAGAACGTACTTTACCTGTGATGCCTCTATTTCCTCTTCCACCATCATATTTAGGGCAGAAACACTCTATTGCTCTTGTGTTTCTGCCATACAAGCTGCCACAATGTTCATGTTACTGAAAATAATATCTAGATAAATAAGAGTTTGTAGGAAGAGCTAAATATCTTTTATTAGACTAGCTGATATAACCAACAAAAGTGAACAAGTTGTGGGGTTAAGGGCCCTTCACTTACGCTAGAGTGTAAATGAACACTAGAGAATATGCTAGAGCACTACAGTTCCCACAGCATCACTGCTATTGGGTAGATAAATAGACAGAAACCTCACTACAGAAAATGAAGTGCACGTTTGAGATGTCCCTGATCACTTCCTCCAGAAAAAACAGAAGAAGAAACAGAATGACATACAGATTTTTGAAGGAAAAAGTGTGAAGAGTCTTTTTTATCCCCAAAACCTTTTATATATGTAAAATGAGTCTGCAGTAACAGCTCTCCACAATGCCAAAAGCCCAAATTGCTGTCAGTCATTCCACTAGTAGTTGCCTGGGGCAACTGCTTTCACATTTATCAGTGGATTCACGAACTTGCTGCAGTCACAAATGATGCAACTGATTTTTTTTTCAGTGGTCGGGTTGCAAATCAGGGCAAGAATATTTAGATTTTCTAATCAGCAACACTAATTATACGAGAAGTCCTCCTTATATCAGGCACACCTATCAGGCTAGGCCTTGTCAATTGGATAGATATATGGCAAAATACATGGATCACAGAAACGAAAACTGGAGCCACCACTATAGTGTTCCAACCAAGGAGCAACTTCAGTGCGACTAGGGTGGAGCTGGTACACCAGGCAGCACAAGTTAAAAGACCTGTCTGTACCTTAGCAGATTCCTTTGACTTTGCTGATAACCTAGTTAAATAAGCTCTTTGCTGTAGGAATAAGAAGGTTTATTTACAATTCCTGATCTTTAAAAGAGCCTATTCAGACATGACCCCTCTTGTATCACAGGTAATAAAACATACCTGGGGTCAACAAGTTCATTAGAGGGAACAGCTAAGAGTTTTCATCCAGAAAAGTCAGATCCTGAATCCCAGCAGAGGGTGACATTCCTATGCGTTCATCCCTGCTTTGCTACAAGTGATTCACAAACCTCATCGCTGCCACAGAGCTCTTCTAAATACAGGAAAGCGGAGGTTACACCAAGTTTAACTTGAGGCAAGAAACTTCCTCAATGGATACTAAATCACTTCAACTGCTGCACTAATCATCTCACTTTAAGGTTTAGAGGGAGTTTGTTTTCCTTAATTTGCTATAGTTCTAAAATCAGAGTTTATCAAGCCAGTTATTTCTAAATGTCCCATACTGGGCTCACGCAAGGTTTGAATGAACACACAGAGACTCAATAGTGAAAAAAAAAGCCAAAAACCAACAGTAAAAGCTTTTGCAATACTTATTATCTGACATATCTGCGTAAAACTAAAAGTCCAACTAATGACTCAGGGCAGTTCCTTAGAGATGACACAAGCAGCCACTAATTCCATTGTGATTAAAACACTTGGCATATGAAGTTAAGGGACCTTTTCAAAAAGCAGAAGTTTTTTATGGGCCTAACGTACTAAAACATGGAGCCCAAGACGGGTTGGTGGCAACTCTACTACTGAACAACAGCAAAATCCTCAGTTGCCTCATGGAAAAGACATCTAAACGTGTCGTCTTTTTCAGACATCCTACCGGAGACAGCTAGCTTGTGATGCACTTAGTGATAATTAAACCTTTAAAAATTAGCATCAGGTTCCATTAAGCCTGGCCAGAATGTGCTGCTTTACAATTAAAGCTATGTCAGAAAATAAAAGAGCCTTTTAGAATCATACAGGGACCAGGTTTCATTCTCATTTAGAGCAGTTTTATCTAGAGACATTTCCATCGTTTTCTCTGGAGTCACTCCAAAGTTAGAAAGCAAAAAAAAAGACAACAGTAGGAATACTGACATGTAGAAACTTCTACCCAAGTTTTGATGAGAGGGCTCTGTTTCCAGGAGCGTCACAGCCCAGTCTGGCAAGGCTGTTCCTTGCCTTCTGGAAGAGTTGCAGTCTCTCAGTGCTTCAGCTGCAGTCAGACACAGATCTAGTGGAGAATATGAAATCTCACTTTGGGTGCTCTTTGCCAGCACTGGCTACTAGTGGCTTCCCATGAATTGGACCAGTTGGAGATTCTCTAACAGACAAAGATTTCCATCTTATCTGGGTTGTGTTTGAATCACTTCACTTTCTACCTTGAGCCTAGTTATACCCAGACAGGTACTTAATCACACCTATTTCACATAGATTTAGTCTCCTCCTTTTGGTTTCTATATTAAATACCTTTGAATCTTCATCCTAACCAGACACAATAGCCTCCTCTAGACCCAAGAGTCTAACAGTGTACACCGATGTACATGAGTGTAGATTTCACAACATACAATGAGACATCCAGTGAAAAGACTTACACGTTCGCACACGAAAGTCAATTTCTGCCTTTATTACTCATTATATGATTTAAACCTGTGTTAAACACTGATTTAATAGGCTGCAAGCCACGGTCAAGCCAGTAGCGATATTTGTCATCCTTTCTCAGACCCAAATCAAGGCCCTACTGCCGGGCATAGGCTGACAGGGAGATCACACAGAGACATCTTCTGGGCTGCCACAACTCAACAAAGCAGGGAACTTGGACCTGCTACGAAGGGAAACGACGACTCAAATTTTTGCAGTTTACAGACATTTCAGAAACAGAAATGATTACCTGTGCTGCACAGGGATATAGCTGGGAGCTGTAAGATGAAGCTAGGAAGACCAACAGTGAGAGGAAACTTTTGAACTACCACAAGCAGAAGTGATCAAGTTACCCCAGTTCTCACTCATCAGCTGAGACAACACTACAGACTATTTAAGAGTTTTTATTCCAACTCAGTCATGGAAGAAACCATGTTAACATGTGGTATTGAGAAGGTCTCTTCTTATTTACATCAGCTGTAATTTATGCTTACATGCTGTATTTTGCTGCTGGGGCAGGTTAATGTATTTTTCCTCATAATTACAGGGGGCTACTTCATTAAGCCTCAGTAACCCGACTGTCTTTTCTTGCAAGTTCACACTCTGAAGCTGAGCAGAAGACCTGTAAGGAGAGCACTGGAAGGCTGGCTGCTTGAGACTTTTAAAACTAAATTAGAAAGAGCATCACAAAATTCAAGGTAAGGAGCATTGTACTGGCAAAGAGATGGCCTGGGTGATCTAACAGGTCGTTTCCATCACTAACATTCCGTGTCCAGGAACAACCCATTTAATTCCAGGCCAGTCATTTATTATGACAGAGAAGCAAAGTAGAAGGACGTATATTCTACTGAGGAAAACAGTATTTTATTATGCCAACTGAACTCAGAGGACAGGCAGTGAAAACATTCTTTCATTTTGTACCATTAGCTCAGCCAGGCCTCTGCAATGTAACATTCTGTCACTTTCTGTGGATTAGCTCATTTACAAAAACGTGCTGTTTTACTGAAATTAGCACAGAGAGAATATTGCACTTCTCAAGCTGCTGCAGCATAACTGTTTGTCAGTAGATTTATGTAGTGGATTGTTTTCCTGCAATCCAGGATAAGCGAAATACTTAAACAATAACTACCATGGGGAGTGCGGACAAGGCAATAATTACTTTCCATGGTGTTAATAAACCTCAAGGCTACTGGCCAAAGTATATTTGCACTGAAGGAGATGTCTGTGGAGATTACATAGGAAATTTTAAGATAGACAAAGGTCAGGAAGCCCATCTAAGTCTGCTTCCTCTCTTGCATTAACAGGCATCCCCTGCCCACCCATAACTGTTCCCAGCAAGGTTTTTTAATCAAATACTGTCTAGTGTTCACTAGTTCCTTCTTTGCTGTCCTCCACTGAGTGACTAGCTTAGTCCACCAACTAGGAGCAGCCATAATTTGTTTTTTATGCTTTTAGTTTGTAATTTTTTAGCTGGAACTTCCACTCAACAGGAAATGTCTTATTCCTGTAAAAATAAAATTATTTAAGAATGATTGAAACACTTCAAGCCTGAGTGAACCCTGGAAGATCAAGTTCTGTAGCTCCACTCAATCATCAACTCCATCAGTGCTGTTCTCCCAGATCTCCGCCAGCCGTAGCAGACCATGTTGGGGAGCTCAACATCCCAAAGACTCAAGTTGGGATTTTTCAGGGTTCCAAAGCTTCTGTCACAGCAGCAAAGAGATAAGCCTTGGCTCAAACTAGTGGTCCCAGAGGTCTGGAGCAGCAAGTAGCCAGAAAGCAGCCTCCTGGCCTTCCAATGACTGTAAGATTCAATAGCATCTCTTGCTGGCATCTGCATAAGTAACACAGACTACTAAACTTTCTCTTTGCAATAGGACATCTCCAGATGTACAGCTTGTTGTAGCAAACAGTAAGACACCTCAGACCAGATACAGACATCTCCCTTCTCCTCGAGGTCCATCCAAAGAGGATATTCACACTTTGACCACTAGTTTGCACGGCATTTTTGTGGAAAACCTACCTTCACAGCCACATTATCTTTCTTTTGTAGCAGAACAAGCCAGGAATGGCTTTACTGAAAGTGATAAAGTGACAGTAATGAGAGTCTGGAATGAAATAAAAGTCAGGTCCTCCATACCATCCTCTGAAAGTTATGCCACACAGTTTACTGACAGATAAAGCTTTGTCTCTGCTGGTAAATTAAAGATACCTCGGACTGTTCTCTGGCACCGAGGCCAACTGGCATGAAACCGACTGCATCTATGCCACTAAACTCTCCCTGTCTCCAAAACAGGGTGGCTGCACCCAAAACACCTACTGGGAAGAGTCTCTGGGCTGTGCTAACCCCCAGCCATGCCAGGGAGTTGTTTGGAGAGTGGTGACAAAGCTTTTTCTAATAAATTACCAATGTAGACAAGCAGGTTCCAGTACCTGGTCCTACAGCCTGGCACCACCTGATTTACCGGGACAGACTGGCTTGTCTGTAATCTGCCCAGGCCTCACACATGCTAGTATTAAGCAATGAAAAGCTACAAGTTGCTCTGTTTGCCCACATAACCAGTGAGCAAGGCTTTAAAAGGAAATTGTCAGTGTTCTCAACATGCTGGGACTGGTTATGCCCATAGCGGTCTCCAAGAAAATGTGCTTCTAATTTAAAAGCTGTGTCAAATAAATAAGTGGTAACCAAAATTGAGAATAGATATTGTGGGCCACATTCAACGGAGGCAACCGACTTAGACCTGCTCTCACTACAGAAATGACTAATTGCACAACTATTTGTGGGACAGAGCACATCACCCTTGTTCACGTGAGTGAGGACGCGGTAGCTCACGCACATCACCCCCACAGGAGCGAACAGAAATAGTCATGGGGAGAAGCACTCACCAAAGCAAGTGCTACATGATCTGGTGGTACAGACTCAACCTACCTGCAGTGAAGAACATGAAAGAATTCCTGTTGCCTTATCAACTCCAGACTGGCTTTCTCTTTGATCTGAACTGCCCCAGGTAAAAGGAGGAGCCATCTGTGGCTCCCTTAATTCTGCTGCATTCTGTGTTGTGCTGTTAGAGCGAGTACCTTCCTACCAGCTGACGACTGAGCAGAACAAAGCACAGCTGTAGCCTATTCCCAGGACACTCCCTGTCTTCTGCTTTATGCAGGGAATGAGAGAACACCTGGTGTAGGAGGCAGATTCAGTGATTCTCATCCTCAGAGATTCTCCACTTTCAGATAAATTCTTCACTAGAAATTGTCAGACAATAACTGAGAAAGGCCTTAGGAGAAAAAAGAATCTGGCCTCAAGTCTAGGCTGAGAAGACAGCTCCAGAAGCCATAGGGAGGTTTTATAAGGGCCTTAGGAACAGCAAAATTACGCATAAACATACTCAGGGCATTGCATCAAACTCCATTTTCCATTCGTTCAGCACTACTGACTTGCACCAGCTAAGAATCAAGCTCCAGGTTTTTCGAGAAAATTTCTTTTCTATGAATACTCAGAAACATCTGTAGAAGGTAAATAGCAAAATGCAACATTTTAAAGGTAATTTGACTAAAGTTTAGAGTTATATTTCTTACTTTCATATCATGAGAAAGTTCCCTATACACATCCATATAGTCATAATTATTTCTGAATGAGTAAAAAAATCTTGGCTTGAAGCCCTGGTGGTTATCAGTACCATGGGAAGTCATCATTGCTTTAAACATATTCCCCACAACAGTTAAATATTTCCCTTAATTCAGGACTGCAGGAAAATAAGCCATATATAAACTGAGTATCTTAAAGCTAGCTGTGACTTTAGGAGCATGATATAGTCTTTTCACCTCCATTTGGCAAAATAAAATTCAGTTTCCAGACAAACTGGTTCCCACTGAGGCCACAGGATGCTGCACAGAAGCAGCTCAGATGGGTTAGCAGTGGCCCGAAATGACAGACTGGTTTTGCTTTCAGTCTCTTTCAGTTCAGCTGGAACAATGCTAAGACATTATTTTTCTCAGTTAATATCCCATCCTGACACTGTTTGCCAGTCTTCGAAGGTCACAAGGCAGTCCTGTGTCAGCCTGACACCTTCCCCCCTTCCCCATATTTCTTCTTCCTCCCGGGGGAAATTTATGTCCGCCTGTGGCATCTGTCCCCTGTCCTCCTTTTGTGAGTATCAAGCCACAGCATACATTACATTTAGAAATGTTTTCTGACAATAAATTACCTTTGCAATGTCTTAGAGGCCTTATGCTCTCCTTCACTGACCCCATGGCCCTTACGCTCTGGAAATGTTTCTCATTATCTGTCTTAACCTCCTGTACAATCTTCCTTTCATTCTCAGCCTTTGCTTTCCTTATCACTTATTTGCACTCTTAATTTCATTCTGTAATCTGTCCAGTCTTCTTCTTTCCCTGGTGTTTTATACCTTCTGCTTGGTTACTCGTTACACATCCTTGTCCGTGTGTACCAACCATTTGCATTGCACACAGGCTTCTGTTCCCCGTGGCATACGCGGCCCAGGCAAGCTCTCATCTCACACACTTCCCTTATGCCCTTCCCCTTCATTTCAGGCTTTGGTGCCTGAAATACAAGTACCATTTTCTGCACTGCATCTCCCCCAAAACTTTAGCAACCCCCACCTCATCAGCCTCCCTTGCTTGGGCCTTATGTCGGTGTGGAGCGATGTGAAGCAACTGCCCGGCACAAGAAACCAAACTGGGAACCTGGGAGCGCACTCATGTCAGCGCTAACCCACACCGGTCGTTCACTCATGCACCTCAGCCTTCAAACCCACCCCCGTCAGCCTAGCACTGGAAGCAAAATGTTTTCCTTTTCTGGGTTTTGACACAGAAATGGGTTTCCTTCTGGTATTTCCCACTTGCCACTATAAACCGTAACACTGCCACGGGAGTGAGTTACACAAATGTTAATCCACTCTCCTTTGAAACTGAAAGGGAGTTCAGGCTCAGCTCGAGAAGCCGACAAAGCCTCCAACTGGTTCTCATTTTCCCCCTACTCAAGGAGAGGTGGACTAAAGAAAAATGTTGAAGTGGATTCAGATTAAAAATACGATGAAGAACTTCAATCTCAATATTAATAATGTTCCGGTTTTCCTATCATGCCCTTTTAAATTAGTGGGATAATACTGTTCCTATTGATTACAAATAAAACTAATCCAATTCACACATAAAATTAAATAATAAACTCCCCCTTCTTCACTTACATTTCCCTGGAGATATTTTCCAGCAGAAAAATCTCTTCTACTAACTGAAGAGGGAAGCAGTCTGCAATTTGCTCTGAAGAAAATTAGCTTCTGTCTGAACCAACATACTTTCAGTAAACACTGGGAAGCAGAAATTCCATATTGCTCGCATTTCCAAAACCTCACGAAAAGTAACCTTCCACTGGTTTCACCGACAACGACAAGCTGCTTGGTCTCCTATCATGCTCAGACTCCTTCACTGCTGGGGCTCACTTTAAACATTGTCTTTTCACAGTCACTCTCAGAAAATGTGTATTTGAACAAAGTTGTGGAACTGGTTAGCTGGCAGATAGCTAATGTGTAACGTATGCACACACTCAGTTCAGATCAAAAAATTATTTTGCTGGTGATGTTTTCAATACTTGATCAGTCAAAGACATACCCTTCCTCTTCACCTCCTGATCAAAATGTGACAAATTTAGTCCTGTTAAATGCTAGAGACAGTGATCTCTTCTGACTACAGCTGGTGATCAGATTATGCCCTGAAGCATAATGACTGATAACACTTCTCCCTTTCATCCCAATTACTGGCCTTTCTGCAATGCAGCTACCCCATTCTTCTGAGTAGCTACCACAACAGGCAAAATAACCAAAATCCAAATTCTGCTCTTATAGCTCATCTGAATATGTTTTTATATTGATAATTACAGAATAATGAAATATGTTGTAAAGATGAGAGAGATTTTTCAGCAGAACTGCTGGGGAAAAAGAGCAATGTCCCCCAAATTGCAAAGATTACATCTGTCAATAAACAAAATGGACCTTTCTTCAGTGTAAAGTACTGAGATTTTAATATACTTCAGTTGAGATGTCATCAAAATCAAAAGAAGACACCTTTAGACACTGAAAACCAAACATTTTCCACTGTTAAAAGAACGTAACTTTGAACTGATTTGCCCTTTAAGAAGCAGGAAAAAATTGTAAAAACATAAAAATATTTTTAGGGAAAAATGCAAAATAGTTTCCGTTTTAAACTGGATTAGGAAACATGGAACAGTCAGGCAATGAGTAATACTGTCGAGGTGTGAAAGCATTTCAAAGACAGGAACACAGGTATTATCACAGTGTTTCAGACCCAGAATCTAGGAGGTGGAGAAGTACCCTGTCTGCCACACCAGATTAGATTCAAAGCTCATCGGCTTCCAGTAGCTTGAACAAATGAATCCCTAATAGCGGATCAGTGTTCAGCAGATCTCAGGTCAGACACAGCATATTTCATCTTAAATCTTTGCCTTTAGCTATCACATAATTTTTAGGAAATTCATTAGCCAAATAAGAAGCTAGTCTAATCTCTAATCTCACTGAATTAATGCTCTCAACAACATCCTGTTGCAATGATCACTACAATTTATATGCCTTTTTCCTATATGTTTTCTTGTTATTTGTCTCCTTCCTAAGGAAGACAAGTTGAATCTTCTCATTCACTCTCATTAAAGAGTTGGTTCCACTCTTTCATACCAGCTCTACTGCCTTATCTGAACAGTAAACACCACTGAGAAACACCCCTGCGCTAAGGAGCAGCTTATTCTGAATTTATGTAGGACTTTTTTAAAAGTGTTTCCGTTTTTTGGCTCAGAAAATACACAGGTGGGTGCATATACTTTGCAAGAAAAAGCTAACTAGGAACAGAGGAGAGTACGTGGTTGAAGAATTGCTATCTTTTGCCTTTCTCATGAATGTGATCTCAGAAATCCCAGGTTGCCAGTACAGTTACTGGGTGGAGGGAAGTGTCCCACCACAAACTAGGGATTTGCCCCAAGTGCAGGTGAGCAAAGAGGGGATTAACACAGCCATGGGAAATGATACTAGGCTGCCTAATTATGAGCTAGTTCTTCCCATATTCATTTATTTGCCTTTACTTGCAGCATTTTTCACTGCCACTACTGCCCAGCGCCATCTGACCCAGCCAAAGCAACCCACTGCAGGCAGCTTTATATACTCAGCAGACTGTACCAACACGATAATGTTCTTTCCTTTAAACACTTGAAAGTAACAAACAGTGTTGATTTGTGGCCCTTTTTTCTGAGGACCTCTGATAAATGGCCACTTTTCACAATGGAGAACAGCTCTTTATTCCCTTTTACTTACCCAGCACGGTATCAGTGCCAGGATGCCCTGAGATCAGCTCTGGCCACTGAAGTAAGCCACTTCCCTGTCCATTTGCTCCCCGGCCTGCCTGATGGCTCTCCAAGCCACACTGCATGCTGACATCACCCCTGGTCAATAGTTTGGGGTTAATTTTTGTCTCTTTCTGTGTCCGGCCATTCTCAGCCAGCTGAGCTCCACACCATTAATCTGTTCCACACCTGCTTCTCAACAGCCTTCAGTTAATAAAACTCTTGCTTCTGACCCAGTTCAGCGGGGTGAACTGACAATGTAAAGACGTTTGCCACCAAGGCCAGTCCCCTGAGTCTGCATTTGACTGAGCTTTTAGTAAAGCTTTTGATTTATGTAATAACCTTTTTCCTTATCCTTCTGATCATGGGAATGTTAGGAAATCCCCCACTGCCAATTTACACTCTTGTTGCCTCTGGATCCAAGACGTAAGTGTTATACTTCAGCCACAGCCTTCCAGACCATCCTTCACCAGTTGTCACAAACTACCCACTCCCTGCTCTCCCTCCTTTCCCATCCATTGAATTTTCTTTCTTATTTACTAAACCTTCACTTTCGGTATAATAAGCAAACACTCAGACCAAACTCCTCTGCACTAAAGATCACAGACAAGGAATTAAATATTGTATGTTCTTCATTCATCTTTAATATCATTACAAGTCTGTTGAAGGATTTGCGTCCATCGAACAAAAAAAGCTAGAGGCATTACTGCAGCTGAATTCAGATTGCTAAATGTTTAACAAGGATGCTGACATTACAAAAGCTGGAGTCTCTGATCTCTCCTCTTGAAAGCTATTCAGACTGGTTGCAGGGGAAAACTATGTCATGGGCACCTGGGCACCTGCATTTTATTCTGTCTCAGTAACCCCCTCTCAGAGGAAGTGAAGCCATAAGGTCCTGTCCCAGTAACAATGAAGAGAAACTAATGAAGAGCTGGTTTATAGCCTTTTCCCAATCCTGATGTCCTGTCAGTGTCTGGAGGGCAAGTATAAAACATGTTTTTCAGTGCTACAGAAGGAAGTACAAGTAATTAGTCCTCACCAGGCAATTCACACACGAGGTTAATCAGGCCCCTCGCTGGTTTTACAGCAGAGAGGACAAACAGTTAGCAGGCTGGGCGCTCAGTGAGACAAGGAGGTCAGCACGAGCATAGGGGAACGCAAACAGGAGCCTGCGTGCATCAGTAGAAAAGGGATCTGGGTGAACGTTTTTAGGGAGCCTGCCCTGGCCCTTTCTCCTAACTGCTATCCTGGCTCCATCAGCTCTGTGAACAGCTGCCGGAGCAGCCCGTTCAACGTGCCAGTCGCACTGCTGTGCTGAAGGGCTTGCTGCTCCACAGAGGTGCTCCCTCAAGGACCCAGAGAAGACACCACACAAATCTCTCTCCATCCCCAGACCCGGCAGCCCGCTGCCCTCCTCTAACCTCGCGGTGGCAGGCAGCACTTGGGCCTCTCCCAAGGTCAGATTTCTTGGCCCGGAGCACACCAGGTGATACGTCAGGGACAGACCACGTAGGAAGCTGTTATTCCTGTGTTCAGAAACATCAAAAGCACCGGTGTTTACTTGGAATAGGTGCAGTTCCCTCTCAAGATGGGAGATGTTTCTCACCTTATTACTCTGTGAAGGCTGAATATGGAGTTTTCATTCTGAAGCACCGCTTTTATTCCTTCAACTTGCACACACACACAAACCCAAGCTAGCTCTGTAATGTCTTCAGCAAATCAAGGATTCTGTAGTGAGTGGCAGAGGCTCTCCTGGTGCTAGGCGTTGCTCCAGGGCTCTGTATATGGCACAGCACACATGACTGCTCCATGGTGCACATTCACCTTCCATTCATTGTGGAGTTTGTCCACTGTTAGAGAAACTGGACTAGGAGCCCACTGGGTTCATTAGACTTCAGTAACTACCACAAGATACCAAAATTTCTTTGATCTTATGAGCACACTCTGAAACTAGGCATCTTGACTAGCAGAAACATACTCCTGAGTCAGAAACACCTACAACATCTATTACTGGCTTTAAAATCAAGCTTCTGTTTCCAGATTTTCCTGACTGCAGAGCATTCCCCCTCCACCACGATCTTTAATTTCCTTTTCAAGCAAATATACTATCAGTATCATAAAGATTCTGCCATATTATCTGAGGTCAGGAGAATACATCCGGTGCTTACCTTCAAAAGCCATGGAGCTAGGATGTTGCTTTAAAAACAGCTGGCTTTTAAAATACAAGCACTAGTCAGTTGCTTTTCATGGGTTTGCTCAGATGGAGCAGCTCCCCAGGTTTATGAACACAGGCTTCATTGCCTGTCCCATAAAAACTGCAGCAAGAGGGTGTTGCCTTCTGCAGAAGAACAACACAAATTTTTGGAGCAAGTAAAAGATTTTTGCTTGGTTTCTACACTGTAGGGCATCCACAATGCTGCTCTTTTAACAAGCGTGACTCCACTTTGTATCAGGCCTTAACAACTGTATGATTTTTAGTAGTCTAGTGTTCAGTCTGTACTTATTTTACAATCTCGGCAAGATTTCCTTATCACTGACATATTTCCCTCAGCAGTAAAACACTCAGGTGTAAAATCTACGTACATATTCTACACTTGCATACACATAATCCTCTCAAATTTCTCAGCACCAAATACAGCCCAGATGATTCAAAGGCCGGTGTACGCAGTTCTGCTAAGGAGCAGAGGAAGAAAACCTAACCTCAAACTTTTCTGTATTCTGCTAAGTGCAACCTGAGATGTTTCCTCTCCCTCTTTCAGGCATTGTTCACATAGTATCAGGCTTTTCCTCCTCATTCCTTTATTCCCCCTGAATAGTATATTACTCCTCAACTAGTCCTTTTGACTTCAGTGGTACTCCAGACAGGGTAAAGGATTTGTCAGTGGGGATCAGATTGCAAGGTCAGGGCCTCGGACTGTAAAATCTTCCTTGCTTGGCATACCACTGTAAAGGACTGTGAACACTTACCATACTCTGAGATGGATCGCCAGCATAACGGTATCCAGACTGTTGGAAACATTCATAGTGCTTTTCAACAGTATGCCAGGCAAGGAGGATTTTCAATCTACGGCCCTCACCCTGCAATCCAATCCCCGCAGATAAACCCTCACCCCTACACAAAGTATCACTGAAGTCAGTGGGGCTCTAAACAGATGCAGAATATTTCCTGAGTGACACAGATAGAAAAACTGTGGCTTTAAGGCACAAAGGGGCTGAAACTTGACAAAGCCAGTTCTGCCCTACGAGAGCAACTTCTAGTTTCTAGAGCTAGAGGACTTCAAAAGCAAGTGAGCTGCTTATAAGGGGGTTGAAAGTGACAACAGGGAGAAACTGCAACATTAAATGGATGGTCTCCTCCAGAAATTATTTGCATTATTGCCCACAGTGCTCAAACACTCACACATCTCTGCTTTTTACTTCACTCCTTAGACTGGAGCTCACACATACACCCCAGATCTGATAATTTACTTGCTGTACAGCAGTGCGATGCTGATTACTGCCCCTGTCCTTTAAGTTCTGGCCCGGCAAAAAGCTTGGGCCCATGATACTTTGAGCATGTGAATCTGTGCCATGGCCATTTCCAAGTCTGCCTGAGTGTCTGCAGTTACACACACATTTAAGTGCTCTGCTGGTTGAGTGCTCTTTGTTTGTGGAGGGTAGAAGAGATGCAGGCCTGGAAACACGAACAAGCACAGGCCCACCTCTCATTTGTCTCACTTTTATAACTTTGAAACTCTTCCTTCACTTTGGTAATAATGTAAAGTATCAACTAAAAATTGCAATGCATGCATTTCATTTGAGTTTTATTGCCTTAACAGACAGCATTAGATTACAAAAGAGGACATTTTTCTTCTCAGTTTTAGCTTATTCTTATGATTTATGATTAGATACAGCAAGAGTTCATAAACTTCCCTGACCTGCTGACAGTTTTTACAGGCTCCTTGATTTATTTCCATCTCAAACTTAACAGCTTTCATGTGACTGATATTCCTAGAGTCCTGGCATGGCTGCAGCACAGCCTGTGAGAGCTCCTCTAATCTCCATGTTACTAATTTAAATGAAGTCTTGGTCTGTTGTTTAAAAAAGACATTCGTCATCTCATGGAGGTTTACAGATCCTCTTGTAATGTAGTGTCAGACACTTCTGAGATATGAGTTTTATAAAGCCTCCCGATACAGAGTGTTGTAAGACACACCAAGGTCACTTCAATATGCCAAAGAAAAAAAACATTTGCAAAACAAGAGAAGAGGAATTCCTAAGAAACTGCATTGTACTGAGGACATTTAGAAATGATTTATACCATCTGTGAGTACATTTCAAAGATAAATCTGGTATTGGGGAGAAAAGGGGGGGGAGGATAAATTTGAATCCAGAAAAATCCACAGACATCCAGCCAACAGCTATGAGTTCCTGATAAAAAACAACTCACAGAGCAATATTCTCACAGTCATAGAGGTTGCAGCATCAACAGTTTCCCAGTGTGCTCCGAAGCTACTGTGCTAACTAAGGCTGCTCTTTCAGCAAAGATGCAGCTGGCATTCTGTTTTCATTGTACACTTTCCAAACAACAAAAAAAAAAGATACATTTTGTAATAACAAAGACGAAACTAGTAAGAGAGAGAAAAGGGAAAGAGAGCGAAAGCAAGATAAGAAAAGTGGGTGTCTCTCTAAGCTCATTTACCACCCAGTTGAAGGCAGAAAGATATCATTATTTTTGTCTCCAGAACATTTACAAACTGGCAAAAGGTAAGTGACATGAAGGTGTGTGAAACTGGAAAGAGTCTAACTGGAAAACATCAGGTAGGTTTCTTTGATACTGATGGGTACAGGAGACAGAGAACAGCACCCGTAAATATTTGTGGAGCTTTGGAGGTTCTCCAGTGAATATACTTAGGTATTTGAGGTCAACCGTGATCAAGCCTTAGTCTGACAGAAAATTGCTTTTGTAATATTTGTAGATCAGATAAGAAATGACAAGCAACACTAGGTTATGACACACTGGAGATAAAAATACAGGTTGCCCAGATCATATGATTGATTGAACCCTTTTATTTTTGCTGAAGAAATTTAGCTAGTGTTGCTGGCAACACACACAGAGCACTAAATAATTGTTACATACAGTAGCTTGTCAGAATTTATAAAAGAGCAATCGACATTTGCTTTACTGTCAAAACATCAGCCTACAAGTTTTCTCTCTTTGGAAGGAGAATCTGGGAAATAAAAGAACGCTACACAGAGTAATACCTTCAAATCACAAATGCCATGGTTAAGTCTGAACCAGAAATGATAGCTGCTCTCATGCAATGAGCTCTGCATGTCCTCAGACAAAAACAACGTGCTTGTGAGTTTCACTGCAGAAAGCCACCAGCAGCAGTTGCTGTATAGCACAGAACATAGAGACAAGTCTGGATTTATCACAGAGCTTCCTATTCTACTGTCCAAACACAGGCACTTTCACTGCAGATAGAGGTGGCAAAACAGTATCACCAGGGTACAGTACCCACAACTATACTGCAGCAAAGTGGATTATTGAGAAGAAAATGAGACTTTATGCCTGATTTCAGAGTTCGCGCATATATGGTAGTTAAAGTCCGAAGATTTCAATTACAATTACACTGAAGAACTTCTAAGGTTTCTTTTCACTGTCCAAGCAACTTAAAAGAGTCATGTTACACATGAAATCAAAACTCCCAGCAGTTTATCATTCTAGCATTACACTGTGTTTTCAATGTAAAAATCACATCCTCTGTTGGGCAAAGGTTCGTCTTACAGACCAGATCGATTGGATCAAAACAAAGATTGCAGTAATTCAGCTTTGTGGAGCTATGCTGATTTTCCTTTGCTGGTCTATATCTAAAGAACCACCTTTCACCCTTTTGTGTAGCAGGAAAAGTTTGTTAATAGTATTACCCTAGGAGGTGGGTATTATTCTACAGGGAGCAAAAAAGAAAAAAAGCCCAGCATCCCATGAGCTACCCCTTTGTTTGCAAGGACAGATCAATTGTGAGCAAAACTGTTTCCCTGCTGAATCTAAACACATTGCTCATGCTGAAGTAACACGTGGCTAAAGAAGTATATTTGTATCTGTGTGTATATCTGTCCTTTCTTACAAGGTTCTCTTACAGATAATTCCCCCTCTCTCCCTGAGTGGTACACCCACCTGCACCAAGACTCTGGAGAACAGGGAGTTCAGTGGGTCTCTGGTGTCTGTCAACGAGACTTCTAAACCCGTTGAAGATGTATCTGCACAGACATCCCTTTCCTCACTTCTTCCCACAGGCTAGCCAGGGGACAACAGGTCAAGGAAAACCACTTTTAAGACCTAATCCTTGTTTCATTCCTAACTTTATCTCTCACTAGTCTACTTCCGCCTGTTTTGAAATGAGCAACATCTGCATTTTTGGTCATGTAAAGCAAATGCTGTCTCTGGCTGGAGGGGTATCCATGCCCTCCTATAGAAAGACTTGAGGACATAAAATCAGTAGCATAGTCCACTACATCTGTGTTAACTCTCTTTTCTATGCTTTTCATTCCTTATTAGAGAAAAGGAGACTTGACAATGACCTAATACTTTATCGAGAACACATGTTAATGTCTCTCTTTTAAATGAATACAATCTCTGAGTTTCAGTAGAAGCTTTTCTTCCTGTTATTCCACTAGCTCCAAGGTAAAAAAGGGTATGTTTGGAGCACATTCCAGGCCAGAGAGTGTTACAGCAACTCAACACTAGACAAATTCTTCCAAACACTCCAAGTCATATCATGAACAGCTTCCACATATTTCAGTAGAGCAAAATACGTCTCTATTTGGGGCAGTGCAAAATGTCATTCAGCTTCTTCCCTTACTGGATGGAGTGTGCATGTGTCAATATGTGTGCAGTCTCTTCTCTCACGGCTAAGAATTGGTACTCACCTCCCAGATTTCACATCCTGCTAATGGGAAAGGTCAACCAACTGGTGGTAAGAGGCAAAGCATGAAATAGAGCTGAGAACGTAACAAAAGAGGGAGAAGAGAGAAAAGAAAGAATTTCAATACCATACACTAAATATTCAGATGTTAATAAAAAAATTCTCAATGGTTACTTGACTGAGTCTCACAGAAGGAAAGCTTGGGAAAAAAAAAGATCTCTCCATTGTGCAGCATTTTTCTTTGTAACTCAATTGTATCCTTTATATCAGCCTTTCATCTTCCCAGCAGCTAACTCAGAGCATATTTACAATAAAAATTGAGGTTCTATTTGTTACAATTTGTTGAGACTGCAGATTTCCAATTAAAGGTATTCCTTCTGTCTGTATAGTTTGCACTTGGCTACTGAATGTAATCTAACTGACCCTTTAGAATAGCCTAAAAAAAAATCACAAACACTGGTCTCCTTGAGAACCCATGATGGATGAAAGAGGAGAGTTTGTGCTTTGTTGTCTGAGGTTTACTCAGTAAAAGTTAGAGAATGTGAGACTTCACTAGTTGTATACTGATTGTACAGCTTTATGTCCTAGAACAAAGATGTTATTCCTTCAAAGAACACTACTCGTATAACAGGAAAATAATTTTAATATTTGACATCCATTATATTTAACACTGTGGCTGGATTTTGTTCAAGTGAAAGGAATTTATCCATGCCAATTAAATAATTCATTGCACAGTTCAAAAGATCCTGATAAGAGTTACACCACAAACCATACCACTTTTCCTGCTTTAATTACAAATCTGTAGTTAAAGCACATGACAGGGTTTCAGGGCTGGGTTCCACTTCCTGCTCTGTGGTGGGTTACTGGGGGCAATTTCCTTCATCTCAGCCTTCCTGGGCCACATCCTTTGCTGGTGTAAATCGGCAGACGTCCACCAAATGGAAAGGCACTCTGCTGATTTACATCAGCTGTAAATTTGACCTCTTGACCAAGAAAAAAAAGGGAGTGGAAATGCATTTTCTGTGTCAGAAGAGTTACTTGTTGGTGTTGGTTAAGGCATTTAAGAAGTTTCATTCTTTTCAACAAATGAGACCAATATCTAACTTCAAAGACAGGCATACAAAGAGGATGCAGCTGAGTATTTTGGAGCCTTCAGAATGACTAAATTGTGTACTACATTCAAGTGACGAACAACATACAGAAACACATTTCAGGAACAGGATACCCAACTACAATGCAGAATTTTCTTTCCATTTTCTTCCTTACATTTAATTGAATATTTTCACTCTTTCAGACCAACAGAAATAAAAATGCCTAGATCAGCTCTGAAAACAGTATCTTGTTGTTTTTGCTGTGGCTGCTCGTATTCGTCAGGTGTTTTCACTAACATAGGGAAAAATACTGTTTCTTACTGATGGGGCTATAGTATGAGTAACTGAACTTCAAAGATGCCGGGACAGATTGGATAGCAAACATCAAAAGCTTTTGACTCGTGCTGAGTAAACTTTGTATTCTGACACACAAGTTCTTATCTGTTCTGTTCCAGACTTGAGAGAGAGAGGGGCTGAATCTAACCAAATCACATTGTTTTTCCTTACAGCTGCCAACTTGGAAAAATATCAGGGCACAAAGGAACCATTAAAAACAAAACAAAAAAAAGACATGTTTTTGTTAGTTTCTAAGCAACACAATATTGCCTAGATGGTGGCTCCTATGAAAATTAGAAAATATTAGTTACACATCACACTGTTATTTATTTATACTGCTCTGTGAAGCATTTTTTTTTCCTTCTTGCAAACTGACAGATATTATGGAAAATCTGTTCTTTTGAGCAGGGTGTTTACACCACAACTGTTATGTATGTTTTGTCAGCAGCTTATTCCATTTGTTAATTCCCATTTCTATTTTAACATTTATTTTCTAGTTACTGGGTTGAAAAAAAAAGAGAGAAAGAGAGAAAGAGAGAAAGAGAGAAGGAAAGAAGGAAAGAGAGAAGGAAAGAAGGAAAGAGAGAAGGAAAGGAAGAAAGGGAAGGAAGGAAGGAAGGAAGGAAGGAAGGAAGGAAGGAAGGAAGGAAGGAAGGAAGGAAGGA
>Ga0065711_1033753_pt1 | contig 24888 bp, 14 predicted proteins | sample Hoacrofraction12_FD_59098 | JGI IMG/M metagenome (GOLD analysis project Ga0065711, IMG submission 59098) | Hoatzin crop microbial communities from Cojedes, Venezuela - Epithelial fraction 12 v2 (version 2) | ecosystem: Host-associated > Birds > Digestive system > Esophagus > Crop | place...
CTCCTTCTCTGGAGATATTCAAGACCCGCCTGGACAAGGTCCTGTGCAGCCTGCTGTAGGTGACCCTGCTTCGGCAGGGAGGTTGGACTAGATGACCCACAGAGGTCCCTTCCAACCCTGAACATTCTGTGATTCTGTGTGATTCTGTGATTCTGTGAAACCAAGAATATTAAAAATAGAACTTTACTAGTTTATGTCTTTATTTATATTTCAGAGATCCTTTTCCAATGTGCCAACTCAAAGCAAAAAATGAACCTAAAACCCAGAGAAGGAAATACAGACATTAATTGTTGTCTGCTAGTATACAGGCATACTTTCATCTGATATTGCAGCTTTGCCTGTGCTTTTAATGCCATAATCATATGCTAGTCTCCCAGCACATCGCACTTGCTCTGTGGCTGAGATGATTGCTATTTGTCTAAGGTTAGATAAATCACCTTGCAGAGCTGCATCACAGCATAAGGTTCCTAGCTCTGGAGACCCTGCTCAGAGCAGGCACTGGCACTGCCTGCAAATTTTAACCTCCAAGACTGCCTGTAGTCCACCTTCACTTTGGCAGAGTGAGTAGTGATCAGGCTTTGTTTTATGGAAGCATACTGCTGTGTAGGAAAATCCCTGCAAAGCAGATGACTGATCCTTTCTTTGTACAGAGATGCAAACTAAAAATAACACATTTTTTTATCTTTTTTTTTTTCCTTTTCCTGAGATAGTAACTTCTGATGTAAGTTATTTATGAACTAGGATCTGCTTCTTTGGTGTGTTGGTCTGTTTTTAAGAAATGCTTTTTTGAGCGAGGAGGTTATTGGTGTTCCTTCATGGTTCTGACTGTGGTTGCAGCGATTTACTTACCCTCCAATTTTGGCAGTTTCTGTGGAGAGACAGCAGTCTTCAAATCAGCAGAAAAGTGGAAAATACAGGAACTTAACCTGAATTATAGGTAAGGTAGGTGAGGAAGCTGAGTTTACAAGGAATACTTCCTGAATTATCCTGGAGAGTAATGTGATAGCATACAGTGCAACACTGATTTAAGCTGCTGTGCAGCTGATATAGAAGTGTATTCAGTGTTTACATATTCAGCCATTTTAGATCACAAACATTTCCATTTCTTTAGTTTGAAAATTTGCTCAGTAGATTTTGGTTTTTCCTTTAAGCTTTGACAACTAGACAAGGCTCCTTGGCCTCTCCAGCAGTGAGTCCAGCTCAGCTTCAGAGTTACCACTTACGAGCTTTATTCAGGCAGCAAAACACTCCAACAATGGCATGTTCTTTGCCAAACAATAACCAGTTTGGCATAACTGTCCAGAACCTAGGACTTGACATTAATTAGCTCAGAAAAGCTTTTCTACCAGGACATGTTCTCTTCTGTTTCATTAAATATGGCTTTGTGACCATTTGACACATTCATATGTCTGTAGGGTCATGTATTTGTGTAGTTGAAAGGTTGAGCACATATTTGGCACTTGAATCTTTGACACATTTGGAGTTATTGTACCAAGGACATTATTTTTGTGTGCTAATCCATTTTGTACAGGCACCTACAGTGGTTCTCTTTCAAATAATCACACACATCTTTCTGTGGCTTATTAAGCTCGTGTTCAGGCACTTTTCAGGAAATGTGTGCACCACAAAATGTCAGTTCTGTAGTTCTGTGTGGACTCAGTTGACATAGGCCAGGTAAGAAATGCATCTGCACTGGTTCTGATTCTGGCGAGCTGGCAAAATGAGGCACCAAAGCTTGTGCCCCAGGAGTTGGTGCTGCAGCTGGCAAAGTGTCCAGAAGTGCAAATATATCTGGTTCTGGGCTTTTTTCCTACTATTTGCTATGAGAAGCAGTATGCAGTACTTATGTAGGAGCATGTGTGACTTGGGAGAGAAGCTGAAATAAAAACAAGCAAGGAATTTGTGTTTTTAACTAAAGTTCTCTAGTGCAAATTGCAAGAGTACTGACTTGAACTCACCGTGTGGTAGCTACGCCCAGTATATTTCATACATCTTTTAAGGGAGGGTAGAAGTGCTTTTCCTCTTTCATTATGGGAAATAAAATGATCAGCAGAGTGCTCTGATGACTAGATTAAAGGGGAAAGATTAATGTTGATTTCTAGTGTCCATCACTCCTGAGAAACATTATGAACTTGTATGGCAGCTACATAAGGAATATTGAAAATTCTTCATTTATAACCCCTTTCAATTTAGGATGGAGGTATACATGGTGCAGTAAATTGGGTGACTCATATACAAAGGGAGATGATTATTTTTCAACCCCTGACATGAGCTTTTATTTATCCCAAGCAATGAACATGGCAGGAAGTAACCACCATTCGTTTCTCATCTCTGTGTGTGCTTCTTTGTAATCTCCCAGAGCAGAAAGAACATATGAAATTAAAAAAAAAAAAAAGGAAAAAAAGAAAATCTTCTCAAGGAAGGATATGGCAATTTTTGAGAGGTGATTTATCAAAATACAGTGGCTTGAGCTGAAACTGAAAAAGGTAGATGGCTAATTGTTGAGAGATTTCTTGTATTTGGCCCAAGCAATCTGAGATCTGAGTTTATGGCCCATATTATCTATGGCTCTCTGTTGTTATATTAACGAGATCTAACCTCTGTATGCCTTTGTTCTTGATACGTGCAAAGATGATAACATTTCTTTCTTCTGCTTGACTTGCAAGCTTTCAGGTAGTGACAAAGACTGTGTCTGGGCACACATACATACAGTTTGGTGCCTCTGGGTGTTATAATTAGAACAATGTTCCTGGTGCCAGAAGGAAAACCATTCAGTAGGAATGAGAATAGTAATTTTAACAGGATATTACTACACAAGAGAATGTTTCCTAAACCCTAGGAAAAAGTCCTAGGTACACCTGAAGAGGATGTTCTAATGAAGAATCTCTTGGCAGCCTGGGTTCCTTTAATGGACTTTACCAAGTACAGTAAACCCCACCATCTGCAGCACCCGCTAATTACCATTAAGAAAAGGACACTTTTCCCTGCTGTACCACACAAAGAAAGATGATTTAAATGTGTATGTTACTTATTCAATGTAACATACATCTGTTGTATTCTTTCATGTTTTAGACACAAATATGGAAGGAGGCACAAATAGCCTTGTCTGGGAGATGTACATCCTTTTTGCTGTACTAACCCACACATAATCTTACTAATGGGTAAATCTACAATTTCCTTTCCAATTTTTTTCTCCAATTCAGTCATTTTGCTGATGATTTGCCCCTATGTGTATTTGTGAAGTAACAGGAGTGGGTCTAATTGCTATTTTACAGACTTAAGGTTACTTCACAAAAAAACAAGTCCGCCCTGAAAAGTCTTTGGACTTCTTTTGAGAGATGGTGCCTAGAGAGAGAGAAAACAAATGAGAGGCAAAGTAAATCACAGCCCTTTGTAGAGACTTTCCCCTTTCTCTGACTTCAGTGTGAGTATGGAAGGGAGGAAAACCTCTGGTACTCCCATAACCCAAGAAAAGGTGCCAAGAGGTTTGGTCCTGTTCTGCCTCTCTTTCCTGTGTGTGCAGAGAAGACACCGAGACAGGGAAAAAAAGAACAACAGCACAGGGAAGGACACTGTGATGCTTGTCTGTCATCCCCCACCTGATCTGCCTCTTAGAAACAGCTGGGAATAGCTGTGAATGGATGCATGTTTGTTTTCCTTTTGCAGAGAAAGCAAGAGATATGGGGCTAGATATGTGGATACATATGACAGAACAGAAATAGCTGAAGAGCTTTCTAGAGGTAGGGAGATCAGCAAAAGTGGCTTGAAGATCAGGGTCTTCTCCTTGGTGACCATTCCTTCTGTAGCTACATTGTTCTGCAACCTCAGCATTGTACATGTGACACCATTAATTGTGACTGGTGGAAATATGTGGCCATACTCCAGCTTCCCAGCCCTGATCTCTCTGCAGAGAGAGGTTCCTCAGCTATTTCCTAGGCTTCTTCCCCCAACAGGTAAAGATGCAATTGCCAAGTATGTGAATTTCTTGGCTGTTCTTGCTGCTGTTGAGCTGGGCCAAACACAGAGACAGTGCTGTTCCATGAGGTGTGTGCATATTTCTCATATTTTGTCATCCTAGAAGGCTGCCTATTTTGCCAGAAATGCAGCTTAATTTCTGACTTTCTTTTAATAATCTCCAGATTTTGCCATAAAAAGCTCACACAATGAGAGGGGAAAATCACTTTCAGGATTTCTTTTTGCTTGATGTCAGGGAGCAGGCTGCTCCATGAGGAAAGGGGGCTGGGAGCTGAGGGTGACAGCAAGGAGTCAGCGCCATGATCTTCCTGAGAAGTGGTGCCATCACACACTAGTCAGAATAGAAGTGTAGAACAGGTCTGGAGGTGATGAACAGGACCACCCAAGAGGTCCACTAATCGACAGGTGAGTGCTAGCAGTGCAAGAGATCCAGAGGTAAGTCAGTGGTCCAGATCAGCCAGTACCTGGCCAGACTGCAAAAAAGGTCAAGCAGGGACCACAGGTGAGGACCTGAGCTTAAATACACGTTGGGAGAGATAGTAGGGAAGGCCCCAAGGGGTCTCTCCCAGAGCTCTTTTGACAGCAGCCTGCTACAAGGTCACTAGCTACACAATGTGAGAGCTGGCCTTGACCTGAGGCAGCCAAACTCCCAGGGTTTGGAGGGGCAGGGTGTTATGGTCAGTGTCCTGACACTTGGAGAAGTAAATGTGGGTCTTCCCTGCTACCCTTTTAGTGGGACGAACTGATGGAGATGCAGCAGGACTCAAAGGAGGATTCTTGTAAAGCTATGAGAGAATTACATTGTTATTCACTGGAAAGGAAAAGGTGGGTGGATCTGAATGATGGCATGAATATGCCTCGGAATTTCCTCTGAATTAAGTCTTATTAATACTAGAGAAGAAACTGTTCTACATTTGTTGCAAACTATTTTTTCATTGATAAGGATGCATTGTTTTGAGTATGTTCCTATGTCAAGATTAAAGTGCATTTGAATTATAAGCTTTTAAAAAACGGAGTACACCTTTTGAATGTATGGTTTTAAAGGTTGATTGATTTCAGTCCAGGGGATGACTGGTTTCAAGAACAGTAGCTTGTGGGCAAAATACCACAGATGTTTTAGAGGCGTTCAGTCATGATTCAAAGATTTCAAAAGTCTTATGATGCAGAGGCAAACACCATCCTCTTCAGGGAATTCTTAACATTGGTGCTAAGATATGCTTTGGGACCCAATAAATGTAAACTTTAGGAACCTTCCTAATCCTCTGATTGTTCCTTTAGCCTGCCTAGTTTCCACAGTAAGGGTGCAGGGGGCCTTCTTCATGTCTTCTTACTGTCTATGTAAGAACCTACTTTCCTTTCAAGTGCTGAGGAATTACTGGTCCTTAACTCCTGTTTGTAAAATGTCTTACATTGCATTTTGAGGTATTACTCTTCTTCCTCATGCAAGCAACATAACAAACTGTCTATGGTCAAAGATGCAGTGTTGCAAAATGTTACTTCCAGTGATATCTTTTCAGGCTTAGTTATTCATGTTGTGGTGATGAATAAGGTCTCTGTGGACTAAAAATTCCAAATATTAATGGCTTTTATAAATGTGCAAAAAAACCTCCTTGTTTTGACTCTAAGAAAGCAGCAACTGACATGGCTGTATGAGGTATGTTTTTATGGACTGGCATACAAATTATATTTGCCTGAATGACTGTACATGTGAAAAGGAAACTGATTTCTGTACTAGTAACCTCTGGGCTTTGGGACTGAAGGTTACCAGTAGCACTGGAGGTAGATGAACAACTTGCAGCTGTTTCATGGTCCTCCAAAATTTGTTATTTTTGAAAAAGCTCCGTTGGGAAAGCCTGATTTGTTTGTTTGTTGTTTACTTGTTTGGTTTTTGGCAAAGCAAACAAATAGACCTGAAAAATATTTTTATGTTAACCTGGATTCATTTATTTAACTTGTTTTACTAAAGCATGGTGTTGGGGTCACTGAGCTTTCCAAAATTCCTTTTATTTCTTCATTTGGTTTGAGTTACTATTTAGCTCTGAGGGACTGGGTAATTTTGCTTTCCAGAAAAAAAAAAAGGAAGAATACTATTATGGCACATAGGAACAAAACAGAAAGTGCCAGGCCTTGCTGGAGTCAATTCAAAACATGAGAAAGAAAGATAACAAAAAACATTCTAAAATTACATTGCTAGGAAAAAGAAGTACTGAACAAATCCCAATGAGAAGACAAAACCGTGACTGAATATCGGGAAAACTGGAGTGTTTAAGTGCTTTTTTTCCTTCATTTTCACTAACCAGGATAAATGTGGCCAGATGGCTAACACAATGAACATCGGTGACAGATGGGTAAGTGCTCTAACTAGCATCAGAAAAAACAGGTTAGAGATGCTTGTGAATTGGCAGGGCCTGATGAAACTCACCCTGGAATACTTAACGAGGTAGCTGAGGCTGTCCCTGCTGCTTCAAGATGGCATAGAGGGTGGATGAGGTTCTAGGAGATGGGAAAGGACAACAATAATCATGTTTTTTAAAGACAAAAAGAAGAGAGAAGCGAGAAGCAAGAGGGGAGAAAGAGGGGACAGAGAATCACTGAGCGATTAACTTAACTTCTGAACACAGAGAAATACAAAGAAGTGACATGTTTATCAAGAACAAGAAGTGTTTTTGAAAAGAATAAACCATACCAAACCAGCCTAATTATCTCCTGTGACATCATGGAATAGACAAGAGAGAGGCAGTTATAAATAACGTGTCTTTAATAAAGCTTTTAATACTGCCTGAGATGGCAGTCTCCAAAACAGCCAAGAAACACAGCCTAGATGTATCTCCTACAAAGCAGACATGTGGCTGGTTGGGAAAAACACAGTCACAGTAGTTACCAGCGGCTTATGATAAAATTGCAAGAATTGATCTCACGGGGTTCTCCAGGGATCGGTCCTGGGTCTGGATATATGAAATATTGTCATCTGTGGTCTGAGCAATGGAAAAGGTAGTATTCATATTAACTATGCAGGTAATGACGGTATGATACAAACACTTTAACTGGCAGGAGTGTAATTAAAAGCAGATGATCAATATCTGGAATGTGGTTAGGACACAAGGGGCTGGAAGGATCTGGATTTACCCCTCCCTCCCCTTCCCCAAACCAGGGTAGTGTCTGCTACCTTGCTTATTTTTGACAGTTGTTTGTCTAATCTGCTCCAAAATGTCTCTGATGAGGGGCACTGCATGATGTCCCCAAATAATCAAGTTCAGTGTTTCATTACATTTGCTGTTAAAATTTTTACCCATGTCTCACCTAAGACTTTGCTGCAGTTGAAGCCTATTTCTTCTTGATTTATCCTGGTGATACCAGTAGGCCATTTTCTGGCCCTGCAGCAATCTTTCGTGTATTAGAAGATGGTGCAGAACTGCTACTCAGACACTTTTTTCTATATTTTATATAGTTGATTATTCCTGTTTAAATGCACTGTGTTGTACTTCCTCCCATCAAATGTCATCCTGTTTTTTCCACAGCTCTTGTCTCCAGGTTATCAATATCAATTTCATTTATTTTGGTTTTCACTGTTTTTGGCTTTCTAATGTTGTACTCCTGTCCTCGCCCTAATGTCATATAGCCTTGCAAAAACTTATATAAGAATATGATAGATATTCTACTGGTGGGTATAAAAATGAGTCATACGTAGCTCAAGAGCTTTAACTTCTAGCAATGCTTTAACTCAGACTTTATGTCACGTAAACTGGTGTGATTCACTTCAGGTAAGGCCTGGCCAAGAGGCAGAGAATCCAACCAGGAGTAATAAGAGACATCAGAGGACTAGAAAATTTTTCTTCTTTGGGATGGTTAACGGAACTGAAATTGTTAAACAGGGAGAGCAGCAGACTTCGGGGAAAGCATCTTCAAGCATGTAGAAGGCTATGCAAGCAACAAAGTAATAGGCTACTTTCTCGCTCTACTGGGAGCAGGTAAGCAGTAATGGTGTCTAATAGTAGTAGGGAAAACTGAGTTTAGACATCAGGAAATGCTTTGTGTTAGAAAGTACAGCCACCCACAGGCATAGACTTGCTGAGGGTCACTGTGGAATCTCCGTTAACAGTGGCATTTAAGAACAGTGAGACTAATAGCAGCTAAGGTACAGTTTAAAGAGGATCCTTTCTCTGAGGTGAGTATAATCCGTGATCCTGAGAGCTCAAAATCAAAATTTTAACAAAATATCTAAGCATTTAAGAATTTTTTTCCCTACCATAATTCTTTCCGATTTTGATCCCAATTCATTTTAGTAACACTTGGAAAAAACCCACTCACATCTCATCAAGACTTAAATCTATGTTACTTCAATGTTAAAATCATCCTATGATTCTATAGCAGCCTTTCAGTACCTGAAGGGGGCCTGTGGGAAAGATGTGGAAAACCTTTTTAGCAAGGCCTGTTGCGACAGGACAAGGAGTAATGGCTTTAAACTAAGGGAGGGTAGATTTAGACTAGATATAAGGATGACATTTTTTACAATGAGGGTGGTGAAACACTGGAATGGGTTACCCAGAGAGGTGGAGTGGAGGCCCCATCCCCGGATACATTCAAGGCCAGCTTGGATGTGGCTTTGAGCAACCTGGTTTAGTAGTCCCTGCTCACTGCAGGGGGGGTGGACTGGATGACTTCTAAAGGTCCCTTCCAACACAAACCATTCTATGATTCTATGATTCTAAAGAAATCAGTATGTTACAAGATACCATTGTTCAAAAATCTTTTATGGGGTGGTATAGAAAGTGGATGGCATGATTCTAGACACCAGTGCAGCTTCTGTCCCACAATGCAGCCTGAGCTGGGCAGAGATCCTCTCTCAAACTACCATGAACACTGTAACTATCTTCTTTGTTTCTGAAGACTTCAGAAAACATGGACTTCAGAAGTACTGTGGATCACTTATTGTCTCTTTTATTCCATATCTGTTCCACCAAAGGAGTCATGGCAGTCAGCAGGATACACTTTTTTATCAATGAATGTCTTAAAAGGAATTGTAATGAGTACTGTAATACTGACACCAGCTAAAAGCATAATATTAGCTAAAATAACACACCCACCCACACACAGACTCTTTAAGCATAGTTTCTATACTGTAAGTAGTGTCTCATAACTCAAATATTTTTGGTAGTTATTTTTACATTAAGAATAAAACAAACATTTGGAAAGTTGTAATGTAGTGTTACCAGAGTTAAAAGTCTCAATATGCATGAAAAACAGCTGCTCTTCCTGAATGCAAGTAAGAGGCATATTTGTTCCAACGGGTCAAACATCCTTACAGTACCTGAGAACACATCAGTGCGCACAGCACTCCTGTTTTAATATGACCACCATAGTTTCTCTTGTAAGCAGTTGATTTAGAAAAATGTGATGAAATCTAAGTTGACAGCAAAAACATCTGGTACCACAGGGAAATGGTGTTACACAGCTTTTGCGTTTCCTTGCTTTCCTCCTTTTCAAAATATGCTGTTTGTTTGCACAGAATAACTGTCTTGTAGCAATGAGTTTTCAAAGCTCTTACAGATGATGAGCAAACCTTTTCTATAGCATTTAGTTGAATTTTCCATCCTTTTTTGTTTTACTTGAACAAATACACAAAGAATACAACACAGCAAGATCTATATCTTTGTCCTTTAGAAGTACAATTTTAGAGGCTTTTTGGAAGACATCAGACTCTGCAAGTGATGTTCAGATAAATTTTTCCCCTATTTTCCTATTTGTAAATTGATCTATAAACCTGGGAGACTAATTTATCCAAATGTTTATGCACTCTTTCTTGTAATAAGTAATTATCTTGTTCTTTTAGAATGCATATCTTCCTTGCCACACTGATACGTGATTTGTGTTTCACATGTAACATTGTCTGTGTGGTTAAAAGCTGAGCTTCGTCTCTAGCTTTTACTAATCTAAAATCTTGTTTGCAGACACTCTGTCACTAAAATATAAGATGTATGAGCTAATGCATCTATGCAATATACCTCTGTATCAAATCTTGCAGGTTGAACCGCTAGCTAAATACTGATCTGCTGTAGAGCAAAACCAACACAAGAGCAAGCTGCCATTAGGGAACCAAGTAGAGCATGGTCTTACTTGATTGTTTGTTTATCTAATTGCACATCATGAATTGTAACATTTGAGTAATGTGCAGCTTGATTTTGCCAACTTGAATGAAATGTCCACAAGTTTCTTGTTCCCCTCTTCATGCCATCATTCCATTCTCAAAATGCCTTCAGGAATTAATTCTTAATGTTCAGATATTCTTAAGCTTTAGAGTTTTCTTAACTGTAAAGGAATTTATTTTAAAGAAACTAACATTAATTTCATCTATCAGCTTTTTTTTCCTAGATCTTTTTTACTTTAAACTTGTTTCACAAATTTTATTAAAACCTTTGCAGATTATTAGATAGCAATTTAATTTTTTGTTTGGTTAGTTCATTGGTTTGTTTTGTTGTTTTTTTGTTTTTTTCCTTGGTACTGAATCCGCTTTTGTCTGCAAAAATGGCTTTGGGGAATTTTAGAAAAGTAGTGGTAGGTCTCAGTTAAAGCCAAGTCTTCCTACCAATGTGAGGGGAGATGTTTGTCATTCTCATTAATGTCCTTGTAAGGAACAAAATCCCTTTACGTTCCAGCTTGAACACTTGTAAGGATTTGTAGCAACTTAACGACATGAATAAGCAGTTGAGCAGCTGATAGAAAGAAATCATTACAGTTCAAGCTTCAAATGAGCCCACATGTCAGGGGACCTCTGCAGGAAATTGCCCTCAATTTTCATATAGGACTTTAGCAAGACAGTAGCAGGTGACTCATGAGAAAAGCCTTTTCCGAGTCTGCTATCTTATTTTATGTCAGGGGTAAGAAAAAAGCAGAGTCTTGTGAAGAATTATGCAGAGAATTAGTAGTGGAAGATGAGAAATTTGAATTTCTTTTCAATGATGCAAAAAATTCCTTGAAATAATTCAAAAAGCTCAGCATGAACCAAAGAGCAGGTAAAAGTCCTTATTTCAGTAACGTCATCTAAATATACCAAAGCAAAAATTGGATAAGTAATTGAAAAAAATAGATAACCAATTTACTGAAATAGGGAAGTTTGGGACTAATATATTTTCAGTAGAGGCAGAAAAGCAGAGTGGAGATTTAAAAATGGATGTGAGAAAATCATCACCAGAAAAAATATTGGTCTTTTACATAGTTAAGATATTGTGAAATGTACCAAATCCAGGGCAGTTACAAATCTCAGGTTACCCTTAGCTGAGTTTGTCTTTTCCCAGCTGATGGTCTGTTGGATTCATGCACCCAACAGTGAGGGGTTTTTCAGCTTTTTCCCCCTTTTCAGTTTTGTTATTATTTTTCCTCTGAAGTTGAATTATACAATGTATTCAGACAGTATATGCTTGTACAGTACATGAATATATTGTAGCAGTTATTTTTATAAACAGATGCAAGTGTCTGGCAGGATGGATCATTATTTGGGGTCTCAGATGTTATTAATTAACACCAGGAATGTTGTGAAATAAGCTTGAAATCAGACCTCCCCCCTCCTGATGCAGTATGAATGGATAAGTACTCTTCTTTTCAAACAATAATAGAGGGAACACCTTCTCTTACTATGTTGTGAAGCAGTATGAAGAAACCAGGTAGTAATTAGTGGAAATAAGTTTGGATGCTAAAAAATCCATAGAAAAACCTGAAGAATGTCACCTTTTTTTTCCTCTCACTGTCTGATTTTATTTGGCAGAAGGTTGCAAGGCTCCAAACTCACTGAACAAAATCAGTACCCAAAGTATCTTTAAAAAAAGTTAGAGTTTTATCGTTGTTATATGTCTCTTATCCCTCCCTGGTACTTCAAGTTCTGCTGTTTTTTCGTCTTTTTATTATTTACTCTTTAGGTAATGGGACCTGACAGAGATGCTCCATTCAGAGGAATCTTACCAAATTTACAGCTGTTTAGCTATTCTCTCTGTAGATACAGAGTGGGTTGCTCTATGTAGACAACAAACTGTTCTACTGGGTCAGACCAAAGGCCTTTCTAGCCCATGCTAGAAAGCTCCTGGTGCTGCGGTGAAGGTGCTTGGGAAGAGGCTGAAGTTAAGGACTGAATACTGTGTTCCTTCCAGGTTCCAGCAAACAGCTGCCAGGGACTGCTTGAACAGGTTTCAAGTTACTGTTATCAAACAGCCTTGAAGGTCTTATTTTCCACGAGTCTTTTGGCACTCTTTTATAAATTTGGCCTCATTGGCATCTTGTGGTACTATTATACTCCAAACCTGATTTACACACACAGTAAATTAGGTAAAAGAATAATTAAGAAAAAATAATTTTTCCTTATTCTTTTATTTTTTTTAAATGTAAACCTGCTGCAAAAAAAATAGTCCCCTAGATACAGGATATACAAATAAGTAATTATTTCTCACTATTCTTCATATTTGAATGTTGTCAATATCAGTAGCTTTTCAAAATTTGAGAATATTATTTTGCTCTCTATTCAAACAAACTGTTTTCTCCATGTTTCTGATAATAATTATTACCCTTTTATCACTATTGTGGAAGCCTACTATACCCTTTTCAAGATGTGATGACTGGTATCACACCCGGTATTGAAAATGTGTGCCATGTAGATTTGTGTAGTGATGTAGTAATATTTTTTATTTTCATTAATTCCTTTCCTTACATTGTTTGCTTGTTTGAGTACCAATTTTGATTTTTATTCCTCCCCCCTGTTAAAACTACCTATAATGACTTGATGCTCTCTCACATGCAGTAGTAACAACTTTAGAGCCCATTGTTGCACACGGAGTTACAGATGTTTTTCTGCAGGTGCATTTCTTTGTGTTTGCTGCTCCTGAGTGGGATCTCTTGCCTTCTCTTTGTATGCTGTCTCTCTCACTAACACTGCCATGTGAATGTGGCAAGGAGATGAGAGGGAACCTCTCTCGACAAAGGTCTTCAGAGCTCTGCAGTCTTCAGTGTTCAAGAACAAAGAGTAATAAGCTAGCTCCCTGTAGCAGGCCAATTTCACTCATCCTTCCCTGCAGACTTTTCATATCAAGCATAAAGTGTCAGTAAAGTTTTGAAAGTTCTTAAATATACCCTGATATGGAAACATACTGTCATGCTGGTTTTGCTCCACCTTCCTTTCCTGAACTCCTGAGAAGCTGTCTGTCAGAACAACTGCATCTGAATTTGGAAAGGCACAAAAATTAATGTGACATCACTGTATGAATGAGGACCTCTTCTGGCTGTTTCCATGAGCTTTCCCCATTAAGAACCACACTGAAAATATCTGGGTCAGAAAAGTGCAAGTGAAGATAACACTGTGTACAAGAATGATGCTGTAATAATCCTAGTCCCTGTTGTCATGCTTTTAAAATGGACAGGTGAGTGGCCTGTATGGTCTGTGTATTTAATACCCTTTGTTTTCAAGACACTGTCTTTTGCTGCTTGTTTTAACAAATCAGATCTTAGATTCTTTGTTAGGTATTATTGTAACAGCTGATGTAAGGCAGTCACTGTGCAGAACACTTACAGAATTCAAAGGCAGTGACCCATGAAAATGAGCTAGTTGTAGCCTGCTAAGAGTTAAAAACAAAACCAAACCTTCCATCTTGTGTACTATCTACAGAGAACCATGCTTAACACGTTTTAAAAAATGTTGCAGAATGTAAATACGTGTAAGCTTGTACAAAGTAGTAGGAGAAGGAAAATCACAGAACAGAATCAATTTGCATGGTCCAAAGCAGTAACAGAAAGTAAATAACTCTGTTGTTTCAATATAGAGCTATTTATGAAAGTAAGAGAAGCAGGATTTTGCCCATTGTTTATGCCCTCAGCACCTCCACAAAGTAAAAGATGCATCTGCTAAGGATCATTCAGAAGTTGTTAGCACCGATTCGTTGGACACTTCTTTACCGACCTAGTGACAGACGGTTGTATGAGATAGTGGCATTTAAATGACTTGCATGCCCTGTGTGTAAGGAGCTCCATTTCAGAAACTCCTGAGTTTTTAGCCTGAGTGTGAGGATTCTCTGATGAGTTACTGATTCTTTCCCTTCTGGCTAGAGATTGATTTGTACACCAAATACTTCTCCTTTATAAAAGTTCAGGCTCCACGTTTCCTTTCAAAGGCTGAATCACAGCAGAACATAATTTTCTCAGTTTGCTGGTGATTATTGTAGTTTCCTACTGACATTGTGAAAGCACCCAAAGGCTCCAACCAGACTTTGAAATATTCTGTGCTGGACACCACAGAGACTTTATTAAAAGAAGTTTCTTGTCTGGAACAAGATAATGAGGTCACTCAATATGAGGAACAATGGAAGAAAAGGGTTGTGATATTTTTGTTCCGTTTATTCTTTAGCATAATTTTCAGAAATACATCTGTTGCATATGGCAAGGGAGAGACTGGCCAGCATTCCCCATCAATGTAAATTTCAGGAAAAAATGTGAATAGAGGAGTCTGTTTCTGGATAAGAAGTATTAACAAGGGTCCAAACAGATCCATGGTAGCAAGCAACCATCTACAAGTTATTAGCTTCTTCCATTATTACAGAGAAGTGAAGACTGTAGATTCAGCTCCTACCTCACAGAGAACAAATGGTTCTTCAGCTGAGGCTTCCACTGTTTGTTAGTGAAAGACTCCAGCTTCTCCCAAATCAGTCATTTTTCAATGATAGCACAGCACTAACATCAATTGATTAATATTTTTATTAGACAACTGCCAATATTTTGCCCATATGAATCATTAAGCTACTGAGAGCTGGGGAGAACTTATTCTGCAGTCAGATGTTCATGAGGCAATAGTCGGTACCCAGGCTTAGTTTCTAACAAATATAAGAGTGAATAAAAGTTAAAGTGGAATTCCATTGCTGAACTTTACTTTTGGACAGGTTTTCTGATTTCAGTTTCCTGATTTTATAAACTTTGTTACTTTAAATTTAATTTAGTCAGGCTTTACATCCTTGTTAGGTTCTATTATTTATGTTCAGATGACAGGAAGATAGTTGGGATGGTAGCAGGAACGAAAAGCCATCTCCACATAAGAGTAATACAGGACAGAATGGAAAATGAAAAATTAGGGACGTGGAGAGGACTGGAAAAGAGAAATGTAGGCACGAGCTGCAGTAAACTGTCAGAGAGGAAGCAAAGTCCAGTTGGAAGTGCTTGGCTTAGGAACTGGGGCTTCTCTCCATTTATTGCCTCTTAACTGCTGAAGTCTTCTTTAGAAAGCTCCCCTACTCCTGCCTTTTCCCTTCATCTGCTTTGCCCATATGAATGAGATTTCTCCATGACCTCTATTATAGTGAAGGAAGCATTGGTTCAGGTTAGATTTGGAGGGACAGGACAGGGTGCTGACAGACAGCAAGTCTTGGAGAAATCAGTCCAGCAGAGCTAACCTTCTATATGCTCAGATTTTTTTATTTCTTTATTTCTTCTGGATTCATTATTTGTTTAAAATGCCAAATTTGTTAACTTGGCATGCCAAACATGATAAAGCTTTTTTTCATGGGCATAGCTTTTTAAATTGATTAGTTTTTTCTATATTTTACTATTCTACTTGTCAAGAGTTTGTGTATGCGTGCGCACACATGCATAAGTGTGTGTCTAAATTTTGGCAAAGCTACTCGAAGATGAGCTGCAACTTGAACAGCTGCAAAGTCTCTGAACACTGGAATTATTCATAGCACATAAAGGAAGAAAACCTCTTGAAAATAGTTCAAACACAACACAATTATGGGATGATCAGATTTGAATATTTTATTTGAATGAACCAACTCCTGAAGGAGTCTGTAAAATGGGAACATGGGTAAATGGAATGATTTCATAGTCCTTTCCGCATTTAAACAACAGAGCATAATGTGGCAAAAAAATGTTGAGCACAGAGATGTATGTGCAAAATTCATCCATTTGCTTCCTCTCTGATGGTGTAAAAATAGGAATACTTGGTAATGGCTGAATAAATATACAGTATTATTAGGATATCACTCTGCATGACTGAAGTCCTCAATGTATAGAAAGGTCTGAAATCACGTGGAAGGTTCAACTGTGTCTGTTCTTTTGCTTAGGGCTACAGACTTACTTACATATCTTAATGACACACTAATTCAGGGATCATCCTTTTTGGCACAGGGATTAAGCCAGAGGGTGTCTATAATCCTGAGAAGTCTGTATCTAAATCTAATGCTCTTGCTTTGGTTTTGTGTAGTCAGATTTTTGCTTGTCCCCAGTGCTTCTTATACTTTAAAAGATCATGAGGAGCTAAAGAATGTAATTCTGCAAGTACAGAGGTCAAATGTTTAAAAAGGAACATGGTTTCTGTGTTATTTCCTCCCATGTTAATCCATGTTAAAAGTTATTGATTTGCTACAGATTACACTGTTGTCCACAACAGTACTGTTTGTCTTCAGTGCATCAAATAGCAAGTGACAACTCTCAGAACAAAATAACACTTATGAATATATTTTATTTATAGGGAATTCACACATTCAATTGTGGTATGCCTTAGGCAGCCAGCTGGAGTATAAAGTGAGTATCCTGTGGCTTCCCCTTACACCTGTTGTTGCAGATAACAACATGCTTTAATGGCACACTCTTTCCCAGTGCTACCAGTTAGCAGTATTCATGATTACGGTCTCCATTCTCCACACGGCTTTCTTATCCATTTATACTGGGTCAGATGTGGAGTAAAATACTGGTTCAACCCATGAACTCAGCCTTCTCTTTAGAAAGACGTTTGGTAAAAGCGAGTGTGTGTGACACTCCGACATACTGTTCTGCAGAGACCAAGAGACATAGAGAGACATGCAGAGCTGAGAGTTGTCACACAGCCTCTTTGCATGTGCTGTCCCATCAGAGCAGAAAACCTGCAAAGCACCTGACAAAATCATCAGCCAGAACTTCTTACACTGGAGTTAGAAGTAGGTATTTTCTTTCCTGTTGTGCAATTAAATTGTAAAACTTTTTGACACTGTGTTTTTTAGGAGCTATAAATGTAAGCACGTTAAAAAAGTAAACAAAAAGAATAAGGCAAATGTTACATGCCATTTTTTTGTACACAGTGATGCAGATATGACTTCTGGTTCAGGAAGTCCTTGGAACTGATTGATACCTGGTTACCTGGTCCTTCTACTGGAAACAGCTCCTCCCAGTGTCTTCATCGATTTTAATGAACTAGATGCTACTGAAGATCTGAGTTCACTTTTATGTGGTGGCCTGAGAATTGGAATTGCTTCTTAAGCTTTGAGTCATTCCTGTGTAGAGGTCTAGTGATGGCTGGAGGCAAGTTCCAGTCACCCATTCCATCCAATGTTAAATGCAAGTCAGTTTCCTTGCTACTTCCCTGGACATCGGCTACTGGCTGGTCCTGGAGGTAGGGTATTTCGCAAAATGGACCTGCACTGTAAACCTGTTCTGTTTGTTCCAGACCTTGACTAACAACACAGAGGTCTGAATACATACACCTAGTTTGTAAGTGTAGCCAGTTTTGTTTTAAGAAGATTTTTTTTTACTGCTAGTAGAAATTTAGTAGGCTTATGGTGGGAGAAGGGAGCCCAGTTGTTTTTTCCTAAATAGGAAATAATTTATAAGTTATTAAAATGTATTGTCATTGGGGAGAAATAACAGAATCACCATTTAATTCAGGTTGGAAGGCACCTCTGTGTATCAACTGTGTGGACATCAACTTGCCCCACTCAATCCATGGTCAGCTTAGAGCAGGTTGTTCTATGTTTTGAATAACTTTAAGGACAGAGATTCCACAGCTTTTCTGGCCAACAAGGACCAGCATTTGACCAATATTATGCCATAAAAATTTCTTAATATCTAACTGGACAAGAGCACACTGCTGACCTGTGTTCAACTTCTTGTCCATGAGGTCTGCAGGTTCTTTTTTGTGAAGTTGCTCTTTAGCTGGTTGATCCCCAGACCATACTGTTGCATGGACTTATCACTCCCCCAGGGCAGGATGTTGCATTTGCCTTTGTTGAACTTCCCGAAGCTGCTGTTAGCCCAAGTCTCCAGCCCATCAAGGTCCCCTTGAAGAGCAGCCCTGCCTACCACAGCTAATACTGCAATGTACAAAAAGTATCAGATAAAGAAACTATGTTGGTTAAATCTTTGAAATTTTTTTTTGTGAATAAGCCACAAAGACATACTGGTATGATTTTGTGGTGGGGGTGTGTGTGTGTGTGTGGAGAATGTGTTTATTTTTTTTTTTTCACACTACCTTTGCACTGGGGGACCAGTGAATGTGCCAGCATACACTATTGCACAAATGAAGCCTCTTTCCAGTCCCTGTCCAGGTATCTTGGATGGGAAAAGAAGAATGATTCTCATAATGAGATGCTTATGACTGTTGCATATCTCACATTCCCTATGGTATGTAAATATATAATAGTCAAAGCACAGATCAGAAGCTGCTTCCAACATCTTGCTACATTCAAGGTTAAGAGCATGATTCAGAAACCCAACAGATGCTGTGACTCAAGTAACTGCTGATGCATTTGGCAACATGTCTGTATATGCAAACACTAACAAGTACATTTTCATTTCAGTGTACATGGAAATTAGGCATACAGTTCCTGTTGCCTATCAGAAAATGGTATCCTAATTCTCCATGCACTAGCCAGGAACAACCAAGACTCATGAGCACAACCAGTGGAAAATGCCTGCTACGATTGCTATTATAGTGTCATATACCCTACATCTTAGTGAACAGGATAAAAATTACTTGTAAGCTGCACCACTTCTAAAAAATGAAGCATATACAAGCATGTGAGGATGGCTGCAGTGGATCAGAATATGGTCCACCGGCCTAAATACATTGACTCTGGCAGCAGGCACATAAGAAACTTAAGATAGTCCCTACGCAGCCAGTAACCTTCAGCCAGGCATTCTTTTCCATGATCCTGGCTGTGTTTCTCCTATTGAACTACGGAAATTTTTAACATCAATAACAATCAGTGACAAGGAGTTCCTGAGTTTGATTGTACCTAGTTTATGAAGAATGACCTCTCTGTGTTTCTGGTCCCTCACCCTCCCAATTTCATTTGAAGCTTCCTAGTTCTTGCCTAAGAAGCAACAGTGAGTTACCAGACCACCTCAAAGAAACTGAAGAGATTGCAATCCGTACCTTCTGCTTCACCTTCTTATCCCTCCTGCATGATGCTCTTGATCAGTCCTGCTACCACTGAGCTATGGGAACAGGGAGCTTCTGCTCTAACAAATTTTGTTTTGTATTTCTATATGAACTCTCTTGTATTAAGAAGTTAGCAGGTTATACACAACAATGGCCAGAACAGACTGAAGAAAAGCCTGTGCAGTCAGAAATGTTTCAATTTGTTGTGTTGGCAGGCTAAAAACACACCCACTCAGGGCTACAAGAAGGCGGAGAAGCAGTCTCATGATTCAATACTAAAACAGTTCCTGAGTGGCTCACTCAGGTTCCTGGTATATAGCCTCAGAAATGGGAACACCATGTGCAGAGTGTTGCGTTGCTGTGGCAATGCAGCCCCAGTAGGACTCCAGTGCCGTGTGCGTTGTGGATGTTTACATGGGGGTCAGCTAAACCACATGCTAAATTCAGGTAATTTCTTCAGGGAAGCAAGAGAGAAAGTGCAGAATGAAGACTCTGGAAGATGCTTTGAATTTACTGATATTTTGGATGCATTTAGGTCACTGGAATAACTCTGTTTTGTTTTGTATTGACAGTTTTGGGGAACTTACGTGCAAAACCCTACTCTTTGCTTTACTTTGTTTTGCTAGTAACTGCAAAGGTACAGCTAAAGTAACATGCCTTTTTTTTTCTACTCTTTGGACTGCTTCCTACTACTGTTGTGCTAACTCAGGTATTTATCCTATTTTTATGTGATGGTGAGAAACTTTACTGGGCTGTGAGCTGTTAAAAAAGAAGAAATGTATCCAGAGGTCTGGTATCAATCAACAATACTGAAAAAGTAGGAATCCTGAGAGCAGTGTTAGCAGAGAACTCATACCGTAGAAGACATACCGTTGCATTAAACCTATGTACAGTACTTCTTTGACTAAAAGGCTATTATGTTTTGAAAAGCAAAACACTATGTGATGATACCTGTACACTGAGTCTGAAACTAAATCAATAAGAATATATGTTTATTAATACAGAATCAAATAAGGTATCAATAAATGCTCCAGGTTTTATGAAATGACAGCATACCTCATATGGCTTTAGCATGTTTCTGTCAAAGAGATATAATCCACGCAGTTCTCCTCTGATACAAATGTAAAAGAAAGTTTTCAACCCATGTGTTAAAGCACTAGTTACACACATGTAAATGACGACAAGATTAGGTAACTCATAATTAAGTTTAATATATATCTAAAAGCATAATTCAGTCATGGAGAAAACAGTCTGGCTTCCAGGGACAAAGTCTTACAGTCTGCCAAAATTGTTCATGCGCATACCAAAAGTCAAAGTTCTGGATATGGTAGACAAAAAGAACTATGCTGTGTTATATTTCACTGTGGAAAGCCTCTTGATGTGAAAGCTCAGCAGGTAACAAATCCTGGGTCATGGCACCGAGCACCCAGGCAGTGCTCCATTCTCCCCGCTACAATGGGAGTTGGGTTTGAGACTCTGGACCCTGATTACAAAGACGGGAAAAAAACGTAGTATGTGTTTGTTGCAGTCTGGAAAATTCAGATAATGCTGGTCACTGAAAACTTCTATTACACATACAGACAGAGGAGAGAAGAGCAGAGATTCTACCTGCAAAACCAGTGTTTTTTTGAACATTAGCTGAGTCATTCAGAGTCCTGGGAAAGAGAGCACGTGGCAGGAAGAACATCAGGAGGAAAGTCAGATTAAATATGATGTTCTGATGAAGACATGAATAATGGTTTATTTGAAACACTAACATGATGTAGCCAAGAGTATCCTAGCCAAGAGGTTTTTTTCTTATAGAATTGCCTTCTCCTCCTGTACTTCATTTTGCCTGTTCTGGTAGAGTTTATTCTTCTGTGTAGTGCTTCAGGAAGGGAACAAAGAATCCAGTCAGATTTGAGATGCTGCTCAGATTGCAATCTGTTAGCAATGTTGCAGTTAATACTGGTTTTAGTGGGAGAGTAAACTCTGTTCTCTGTTCTAGTGTCTTCTTCCAAAATGTAAATCCATAGGAATAAAATTTGACCAATGTGGGTAACTATGCGGGTATTCGTATGTCTGAGCCATTTGAATTATTCACCTAATAAGTGACAGTATGTTACACGAGTCTTTCTTTTTTTGTTACATTTCAATCAGAGATTCAGGTACAATATATGAATTTGTGATCATCTCTAATAAATTATGGAATTGTGAGCAGAATAATACTATTTGAAAACACTTTGCTTAACTTTTGCAGAATGATTTGTACAAAACAATATAGATCAAATATTACCTTTTGAAAAATTAATGCAACGCACATCAGTCAAACCAACACCACTATGTGTTTTATTAAAAAACCCTAGAAGACCTAAGCAAGGCTGACAGTATAGTAATTATGCACTCGCACAAGTTATATACATGTAGCTTCTTTCAGTATAATAACTTTATGCTTCCAATTGTTAAAGCATTCTGGAAATTAAAAATATGTGTGGAAAAATTCAATAACATCTTTAATGCTGTGATGTTACTGCTAAGGCAAATGCACCTCGTGAGAAGGTATTTAATTGCCTCCAGCCCCTTTTGCTGCTGCCAGGGGCCGAAGGGGAAATGAAGCAGCTAGCCAGGATCCTCCCCCCTAGAGGAAAATCTTCCTCAGGGAGCAGCTAGCTGCTGCACCACTACTGTGGGCAGCTCCTTCCCTTTGCAGCTCAGCCCCACACCCAGCCTGGACTGGGCCCAGAGGGGATCATGGCTGGCTGGCACACAACCCTGCGGGCACCGGCACCAGCTCAAGGGGGTATTTGGGCTGCCTGGGGAAATGAGGGGCTGCAAGTGAATATCAGTGTGAAGAAAGTGGTGATGGCTCTGGACAGGATTCCCCACTACATTGAGCGATAATTCATGGTGCTGGACACTTTGGGCAATAAATCTTAACTCATCTTCAAGCGAGACAAGTTTGCCAACCTGGACGCAGCACATCTGTTTGGCAAATAAGCGGATATATTGCTATCCTGGACAGGAATTTTAAAAGCTCTCCCTAAATCATGTATTTTGTGTAAACTCCTTGGCTTGTATGGAGATTGATAAGGAAGTTGCATTGCAGTGTTTCAAATGTTAACCAAAGGACACCAGAAAATGAACAAGTGTAATGTGAAACTCTGCCACGCATAAGCAGACAGACTATTGTACTATAGATGCATTCCAGAAGGTTGTTATCAAGACAAAAAATAGTTCAGTCACATTTCTTTTTTACTTGCTATTACTAATTATAAGACTTAGTTCTGTAAAGCTGGCAGAGAGAGGTGTGTATTTAACCTGACAAAATTGATGGTGAATAGACGATTATGTTTTCATATCCCATATGCCATTTTTCATAGACATGTGAATATGAAAATGCAGATAACAGCAAGGGAATGATGCAGCAGAATATGATGTAATTTTTCTATTTTTATGGATTTGTACACTTTAAGTGAGGATGAGTCTTTAAAAGCAGTTCAGTTTCACTGGCTCTAAATTTGGCACACAGCTTGCTAAAAGCTATTCAAACTTAGCTCCTACACTTAATTTTTTGCTCTTCCTACAAAAGAATTGAGCTTTCAAACCACTGATAGGAGAATGCTATTTTTCAAATTACTTTTTTAGTTTTTAGGTTATCTTGAAAATGAAATAATAACACTGGTCAGAGAAGCAAAGAGAAAAGATGTATACAAAAACAAGGTCGAAGTGTCTCAGGTGCTTCCTTTGATATATTTTGCTGAAAGTATCAATTTTTAGTATAATCAGGGAGAATTTATGGACTGCAGGAGAGTAAAGGAAAATAAATGCTGGTTATTGTGACATACAGCCTGTCTTTCAGTCTTCTGGAGTTTCATTTACATGAACTGTTTTGCTATTTGCTGTTGATGCCAAGGTTTTATTTTTTTTTTCCAGTGAGGCTATATAAAAACAAGTTACTTCAGCTTTTGGGGAGGCCTAGCTAAAAGTTTTTGTAACATAAGACAGAATTAAATACTTAGAGCTTTACTTCATTGTAGCAAGTTTACAAGCTTCACTTAAAGAAGCTTCATCTTCATGTTAAAGTGGTTTTGCCATATAGTTGTAACCAAGGGGTTGGGCCTGTCTTTGCATCAGGTATTCTTGTATGACAAGACAGTCAAGCTGTTTTCCAGAATGTTTGCAGAATTCATGTTTAATATCACTTATAATATGTAATGTCGCATTACTATAGTGATGTTAACCACTCGAAGTATATTAAGTATAATATGAAACTGCTGATGAATACAGTTCACAGGTATGTTTGTGCACTCTGAATCTTGGGGTAAGAACAATCTGATTTAAAGAGAAGTAAGACTGTTTTTCAAAGAGCTCTTGCCTTCTTTTTATCTTGTTTCTGGCAAGCCAAAATACAATCTTTAGATATCTGTGAGCTGCTAAGCTATCTAGCAATGTCAGGCCTTACGTATTATTAAAAGAAAAAAAAATAGTTATGTCTTGTCTTTCCCAGAAAAAAAGCAATATTTTCTGTGATATTCTTATGTGATTACTTAGAAAGGCCAATTATTTAATTAGCTTTTTCCATCTTTACATGCATATAATAAATACACAGGCATCAAAAAGGTCTGAAAAATTCCCACATCAAAAAGCAAATTAAAACAATGCTAACAAAATCGCATTCTTACCAGCTGTGACCAACAGAACTTTAAACCTTAAAGAGAGCTAAGTGTGGTGGAGAAGGGCATAAAGCTGATGGTAAAATTAGGCTGAAAACACCCGAGGTGCCAATTGAAATGTTTGCTACCACTGTGCTACCTAGACCCCTCCAGTCTGTATAAAGCCTTTTGAAATGACTGTGCAGAAGTGACTGAGTAGAAGTGCATTCTTTCACTAGGCAAGATTTTACCAGGGTAACACGATGTCTGGATCTGCTTTCTAATGCTACGTAAAGGCAATCAATTGATTGCAAGTCCAGTAAGTGAGAAGATAGCTGGGATCCATCTGCAATGTGAAAGGTGGAGAAGAGCACAGAGTGAAAGGTGAATCCCACCCATCTCATGCTGGCTTTGGACAGGTGACTGGGAGAGTGCTTGTGTGACTGGAGTAAGGACCAATGTGCCTTGATGTGTTCCATTTTATGGAGCTCTGAACAATTCTGATCTGGTCTGGTCAGAGGAAATGTGGGGTTTAGATTACTAAGGGGGTGAAGAGTAAGAAGCAGGAGCCACGTGCTTTTGTACCACAGTGGAAGTATTTTCATGTAATCATTTCCAAGAGTGCAGGATATCTCAGAAATTATCCTGATTTCTACAGAGCTAAGTGTCAGGACAAGTGAAAGTGTACCTACATGGATAAATCACTACACACATATTAGCATTCAGTTTCTTTGCCAGAGTGTCACCTCCTGCTGATGACAGTGTGTGCTGGGTTGCTTAGAGAGAGGTTCCTTTTGCATGTATCACGTCTGCTTACAAAATTATTAGATTGACTTTGCTTTACTTTTTGGCCTCTTGAATGTTATAAATTCCATACTGCACTATGTGTGAGATGTTTGCCTGTGTCCAGTTTTAATGAGAGAAAGAACTCCTCTGTTTCTAGTGGTGACAAGGCCCATTGCAGTAATGATTGTTTTTATTGCAGACTACTAGAGCTTAAAGATCATTTATGGCTAAAACAGTTAGGTCACTGGAACTACGCAGACAATAAAAGCATTATTGCTCCATTGGTGCCTTTCTACTCACTGTTAAGAGAAACACTACTCTTTCATTCCCCCCCCCCCCCCC
>Ga0065711_1033754_pt1 | contig 24888 bp, 14 predicted proteins | sample Hoacrofraction12_FD_59098 | JGI IMG/M metagenome (GOLD analysis project Ga0065711, IMG submission 59098) | Hoatzin crop microbial communities from Cojedes, Venezuela - Epithelial fraction 12 v2 (version 2) | ecosystem: Host-associated > Birds > Digestive system > Esophagus > Crop | place...
CCCGCCTGGACAAGGTCCTGTGCAGCCTGCTGTAGATGACCCTGCTTCAGCAGGAGGGTTGGACTAGATGACCCACAGAGGTCGCTTCCAACCCCTGCCATTCTGTGATTCCGTGATTCTGTGATTCTGTGAAATAGTTGCTACAATGATTATTTTCACAGGAATGGAACTGTAGTTTTCAGACAGACCTCGTTTTTCATTATCATAAACAATGAAACTGTGCATTTGGACAACATTATGTCCTAATGGAAGACCAAGATATATCTTTAGAATAAAGAAGATACACTAAGCAATGTATTCAATCTGTTTTTTTAATATAAAACATAGTACAATATGAGGAAATAACACACTTTTTATAATAAATAATGAATTTTTTAAAATAAATTTTGTACTCAGTTAATTTTTCAATTGGAAATTTTCAATTTTCACTGATCATTATTTATGAGCACTCTTCTAATAGCTGGAAGTTTCAGCTAAAGAAAAAAATAAAACTTTGTTGACAAAGTCATCGGGTCTTGATATGAAGAACTTATTCCCAGATCCTTTCAAGACAAATACAAAATATTATCACAGGCAGGAAGTGAAATTAGTGGTATTTTTGTGAACAGTTTTCTTATTCCCTGCCCACAAGTCACGTCTTTTTCCGCCTGTTCTTGACCATTGTACATCACCAGTAGTAACTGAGGAACCTTGCTATCTTTCTACTCCGTAGAGACCTTTCTTTTTTCTCAACAGCAAAATATGACAGGAATATCAGCATGACAGTAAAGGTTCTTCATTTATAAACAGAGACTGCTTAGAAATGATTGGATGTCCACATTTATGCCACTGAAATATAAATACAACTATGAAGTCAGCAGGTATTTGGTAACGAAAGATGAAAAGACATTCAAGTGAAATAGACTGAGCTGTGCAAGACCCCAAAGAGAAGGATCAGGGGAGACATCAGAAAAAGTTCCAGAAAGAATTGAGACAGTCTTCTGGTAACAAAGTAAAAGGAAATGTAGCTGCTGTCAAATCTACAGAAGATGTTCTCTCTGAAATCTAATGTCGGGAAATTACAGAGAATGCCAGCAACCTGAGGCAATCAGAAGAATTTCATCAGGAGCATAGTGAAGTGAACACCAGCATGACAAACATCACCTCTTCTTTCCTTTCGTATAATGGCATTTTTGCTAAGATAGTGAAAAATTCTCCCAGTGCAAGTGTATTTCAACAGAGGTAACAGACAGACTTTCCTTTAGATCTTCCACCTCCATGTGGCAATAAATGAACTTTTGGAACATATGAACAAATACAAGCCACTATAGAATTGACAGTGTGCATCTATGAAAAAAAACTGCTGACAAAGTGCTGAGCAGTCAACAACCTGTTCACCTGCAGAGAATAAAATTCTTATGAAAGCACTTTTGTGTCATAGAATGAAAAATATGAAAAGATTATAAGTACATGAAAGGTAGGTGTCCGTGGTGCTTGTGTAACAAAATGTAGCTATTATTCATGACATCACAGCCCTTCTCTGATGTCACCCTGAACAGTCTGCTAGAGATGTCATGAGGGAAATATGACTTCATCTAACAAAACCACTGAGCTGAGATTTTCTGTGAGTAATTCTGTATGTTGAAAAGGATGGAAACTAAGCAGAAATCTTGTGAGACATTTACAAGTCAGATGGAAAACAAGAAAACTAAATTAAAAAATGGAAAGCAGGGGGAGGAAGATTTTTGGGAAATGTCTTCATACTTATGTATGTGATATTCTAAGTAAATATATGATTGTTTGCATGATTAATCGTGTATAAAATGTTCATAAGACTGTCAGAAATTATCAGGAGGTGAAACAAGTATACTGCAAACATATAGCAGGTGAAAGTGCTGAGATAGTAAACCGTTTGAGTGAGGAAGAGACAGAGGTCAAAAAAGCCTAAAGAGACAAGAATTGTGTTACAGTTCAGGGCCCAGACAAGGATGAAGAGTTAAACAGATGGTTTTTAGAAATGGTGTAGAAGAAAGAGGAAGTGATTTTATGAGTGTTTCAAGGAAGCTTTTGTGTAGTGGAGTTGCTGAGGACAGAGAAGAGATTAGAGAAGCAGAAGAGTGGTCACTGAAGGGACTGTAATATCAATAGATGTATAGAAAGTTCCTGTCTGGATTGGGGTAAAAATTCAAGATAAAAGACACATGTGTTGAGAACTCTGGAGAGCAGTGGGATTTCACTGTAAAAGTGACAAAGATAAATGTTGACGATAATTTGAATACTTTTATAAACTGGAAGAATGTTGTTCATCTTCCAAATATACTCTGCAACAAAAGAAGAACTTCATGTTGTTAACTTTTAGTATGCATTTTTCATCATAAAATTTCTAAACACTCACAGCTTTTCTAGCTAAAACAAAAAAGTGTGACAGTGCTTTAGTGACCCTTCCAGTCAGTTATCTCTCATTCCATCCAAACTACAGCCATACTTCACTGAAAAACTTAAGTGATAAATGTACCAAAACTAGGTATATTGTATAAGTTTTCATCAGTATAGTCTGATATAGGAAATTGTGGGGATAAATATCCGCAATAATTTTATGCATTTGAAGACTGAGTATTTTGGCAACAGTTTTAAAGTCTTTAAAACACTTTCCTAAATCCTTTGTAGTGATAATTAGACTCTCGCAAATTTGTCATTGCTTTAGAAAACTGGCTGCAGGATATTATTCTATCTATTCTGTCTCTGGCCGTACTCTCTTGCTCCTAATCTGAGGTCCATGATATTAAGGATAAAATGCATTTCTACCTACAAAAACTACATACAGATTCATTACGTGGCTTGAAGATAAATTTTAGTGTTTCAAAAAGGAAGAGGCCAACACCATAATCTTGTCAGAGATTAATGTTGCCACTCCATCTATGTGCATTCCACACATAAGGTAAAACTGATGGAATTTGACTTCTGAGTTTGGAATCAACTGGCAAATGAAGCAAGAAAATAATTTTCACAGAACCGATCTTTTGTCCATTTTCAGAATGAGCAAGTTTTTTTCTCCTTAATGATATTATTTTGTGTTTAGTGGCCTTTAGATATATGAAGATGGGCATATATGTCACTTTGAATTTCCTAAAGAGGGATTTTATAAGTGAACCTGTAGGCATTTAATCACAAAGAAAGGAACTCCAGTGATGATCCTGTAAAACAAAAACAAACAAAAAAAAGAACATAACTTGGTCTTTGAAAACAGAAATGTTTAAAATGTATCAGCAATGTATGTCTGTATGAATGCTAATTTAACATATGCTGGAAAAAGAGGGTTAAAATTTGGCTTTCTTCTTAGACAATTAAAATGCATAACAGATATTATTAATAACAATTATTATGGTTGTACTGAAACATGTCCAAAGGATAACACAAGAATAGTACTGCACGTAAGTAGTCAAGAGCCAGTAGTACCTATTCTGGGTATTTGATGTTTGCTGTGGAAACTGTTTATTGTGTCATAGAACAAATCTTCATTGGCACAGAGAGATGGGATCCCCTCCATGGCCAAGGTGATACACAGAGACAAATATAGACTGGAAATTATGTTTGACTCCAGTACTTCGCAGGATGTTTCTTCATCCCAACAAATGTGAAGACACCCTGTTCAGAACGACACACACTGCATTTTTCAGACAAAACCAAAGAAGGATACTTAGTAGCATTATACTGAATGAGAATAAAAAGATTAGAACAGACATGAACCATTCATTGTTCAAATGGATCTACTGGGCATGAAAGCCATTTATTACCATAGTTCTGTCCAAGGTACATTCGCATAATGCCTCACCTTCATTGCATTTCTATTAAGTATTTGAAAGTGCTGTGCGCAGTTAAAGCCGTCCTCTGGAAAAACAATAAAGTTAGCTATCTATTGTTGTTCAGAACCTTGATAGTGCTTATGGGACTTGTTTGGCCGGAATAATGATTTGAAAACCTTTCCCAGTGCTTTGTCTGACATAGCGTGCATGACAAAGATGAAACTGGGTAAGGATATTTTCTTGCAACACTCCACTAGTCAGGCTGAATTATCTAGACTGTTCTCCATCAGTACACACAGTGGTTTTAGAAGTACTGTAAAAGCCTCTGACAAACATTAGTACTTCTGACTAACCGTACACTAGTGGAAGAAGAAAACATCATGTTTCGGTTTAAGGTGTCAAATGCTTTCTTCAGGTCAACTATAGTTACAAAGAAGCAGTAATTGTTCATATAAAATTCCCACACCTTAACAGAGGACAGAGGTTTGGCGAGTGCAGTAAGAGACATAAATAATAACTTACCATTATTCAGCTAATGATAATACAAAACCTATGACAACCTTTTGTAAAACAGAGCAGTGCTGAAGACAAATAATGTCTACAGTTATTTTTATGAAGCTGATATTGCTCTCTTTTGGCACACAGATGATGAATTAAACGCAGATCGGGAAAAAAATGGATGTAGTCTTGCACTTTTGAACAATGAAATAACTAGTATATTTTCTGTGTCTTGACAATGATCAGCATTGTGTCAAGAATATATTAATTAGTATTAATTATTGTCACAATATCACTAGCATCAAGGTTTAAATATTCAGAGCTTTTTCATAGCATGTTTTGTACACTGCATGTATCAATGTATGTAAGTATGAATACATATGTTGTATGTGTCCTGACAGGAAATAAATAATGGTGCTGCACAAGACTCTTTCTTTTCAGTTAACTCTGTGAAGGTCAGTAATGTTCCTTTCTTACTTCAACAGAATAATGTTACTCTTCCAATTATATAGAGTTTATTCTATCTCTCATTACTTGCTCGCACAATATTTAGAGAGAAAAGCGGGTGCTAGTTCCATCCAATCCTCAGGGAGTTTAAATGAATCACTGTGCATGTTTATCCAACAGTTTACGAAGTGCATTATCTCTTACTGTACAGGGATCTAATGCTTAGACTGAGCTTTTGGATGGATAAAGCTAAATAAGTTTAATCCTACAATAAATGTATTGCTATTTTAAATAATCTGAGTTTCCAATAATCAACATACTGCTCATTAGGCATTTCTGTTTAGTAAGCCAAAATTCATTAACCAAGATTAGATGAATTATATAGAAATTTTACCTACAAAGGTCTGAATACAATACAATATTCTCCACAAGTCTAACAAAGTCATTGCATTCAAGTCTGTACTTTGCATTACACAGGTATCTTGAATTGTTAAGATTATAGTTTTTAAATGGTAGACAGTAATGCACAAAATCAAAAATCAGTAACAGACAGAAATTATTTGATATCTTTGACCATTGGTAGCACTATTTTTCAATGATTTCAGAGAAAGCAAACATGTTTAGAATCCTCTTAAATGATGTTACAAAGGTAATAGAAAATAAGAGCACGGGCAGAGAGTATCTAGCCGAGAAGCACAATGTTAACAATATGCCTAAACTGTACTGTATGTTTAATATGCATTAATTACATGGTTTGAGTAATTTATATGTAACTGCAAGGTCATATAAGCATTCTGCTTCCTTAAGTAATTTCACTTGCTTGTCAATGCCTTGACTCTAATATTTACTATTTTTCTCATCTTACTTTAGAAAATGTTCATACAAAGGACTTTATGCCAAAATGAATGTGTAGAAAAAGAGACAGGGCCCTGCTACTGTTCCATGTTGTCTTCTGTTGCAGAACTTAGTGTTAAAATAGTGCCTTTTCCCATAAGAGCAACACTTTTTACCAAGCATATCAGTTGAAGACTTAGGACAACTGCTCTAAAACACACACATCTGTAACATGTCCCTTTACCACAGGTCTGCGTGGGAATAAAAAAAAATAATCAGACATTCAAGGATGGTGAGGGGACTGGAGCATCTCTCCTATGAGGAGAGGCTGAGGGAGCTGGGCTTGTTCAGCCTGAAGAAGAGAAGGCTGCGAGGGGACCTTATAAATGCTTACAAATACCTGAAGGGTGGGTGTCAAGAGGATGGGGCCAAGCTCTTTTCAGTGATGCCCAGCAACAGGACAAGGGACAATGGGCACAAACTGAAGCCTAGGAAGTTCCGTCTGAACATGAGGAATAATTTCTTTCCTCTGAGGGTGACGGAGCACTGGAACAGGCTGCCCAGGGAGGTGGTGGAGTCTCCTTCTCTGGAGATATTCAAGACCCGTCTGGACAAGGTCCTCTACAACCTACTGTAGATGACCCTGCTTCAGCAGCAGGGTTGGACTAGATGACCCTCAGAGGTCCCTTCCAACCCCTACCATTCTGTGATTCTGTGATTCTGTTCTGCAATGAGATCAGCATATTTTCCCTTACGCTTATTCTAAATACAAACTGTACTCTTGGTGACTGAATCAAACATGTCAAGGCAATAAAACATTACCATATCCATCTTCCTAGGTTTCTTTCTTTTTTTTCTCTGTGAGATTAAGGAACAAGTATATTTGTTGATGCTAAAATGTAGTCAGATATTGAGAAAGCTTAGGAAAACATATTAACCTCAATTTTAACAATGAAATTCATATCTCTGAAATCACAGAATCACAGAATCACAGAATAGTAGGGGTTGGAAGGGACCTCTGTGGGTCATCTAGTCCAACCCCCCTGCCCAAGCAGGGTCACCTACAGTAGGCTGCACAGGATCTTGTCCAGGTGGGTCTTGAATATCTCCAGAGAAGGAGACTCCACAACCTCCCTGCGCAGCCTGTTCCAGTGCTCCGTCACACTCAGAGAGAAGAAGTTCCTCCTCATGTTCACACGGAACTTCCTGTGCCTCAGTTTGTGCCCATTGCCCCTTGTCCTGTCACTGGGCACCACTGAAAAGAGCTTGGCCCCATCCTCCTGACACCCAACTTTTTTAAGTCAAAAAAACTACGCCAGCAGGAAATTTGGTCCACTGTAAGATCAAGTTCAACAGTGTAACTGCCTCTGGGTGGACTGTAGGCTGAGTCTGTTAAATCCATCATACCCGGGAGAGTTTTTTTAACACTGAAATCAGCCAGCATGGGCCAGGTAGAAATCATCTATTAAATTTTAGACTCCAAACCAAAGAGGTCACCTTTTCTAACTGCACAGCAGATTTCCTGGGCCATGATGATTCCCCAACAGTGCATGAGTTGTGGTCCACAGGTGTGTCACTGTGATTCGAAGAATTTAATAACACAGACAATGAGTTCCAGGAATGTTCCCAGGTACTGTTTAAGCGATTAGTAAAATCCTGGCCTTACAGCACTGTTGCATAGTCACAGGTAGATCACTCAACCTTTTTTGCCCAAATATTTGCTGTGGTTAGCCATAGCTAAAGTAATACTTTTTTGGTTTGCCCTTATTTTTTAATGAAAAATATAATTACAAAAGAGATGTCATATAATTTGGTACTTTTTTTCAGAACATGGAGTGTATGTTCAGTTACTCTGTTTAAGACCTATGCAACATGAATTCCATCATGTTAATGCTTGTGTTTTAGGGTTTTTTTTTCTGTCCTCTTAGTTTCTCTACATTGCAATGGTAATAGACATCTGAATAGTGGCACAAATCAGATGAAGATTTATAAGGAAAATTATGGAACCTTAACCTTGTAAACTCACCTTAGAACTGTGATAGTCAGTAGTGATACAGTTTCAGCTACTTTTTTGTGCAGTCTTTTCTATTTCTTTCTCCCCTTCTTCCATCTACATCCAGCAAATTAGGACTGCAGGCTCAGTCTGCATCATAATTCAGTTTTCATTTATGTGACTTTCTGTGTGACTGCCCTTTAAAAATTATCTTGACAGCTAAACAGGGAACAAAATTACTGATGAATAATTTTGTGCAGTAATGGTGGACAGAGTTTCCTCACAGGTTGCAAGTATTTGGGAATAGCCATCAGAATAAAGTAAATAAGAAGTCAGTCTCTATTTTAAAATACATTAAGCACTCCTTACAATAATTTTATAGGTTGTATATCTAAGTTCAAAACTGACACTAAAAGTAATGAGATTTTGGGTTCAGGCTCTCTAACTCCAAGAGATTTTACAGACAAATAATTCTCAGAAAAAGCTTCTCAGCAGCTATGTTAGTAGTTGCTGTACATTATTCATCAGAACACTTAATGCTCTTTTAGAACTTCAATTCAAAAAATATAAATTTCTACCATTTTATTCTCAGCAGTCAGAAAAGAAATTGGTATGGAGAGCCTTAATGCTTATAGGAGTTAATGGAAATCTCCTGCTGGTTTCAGCGGTCTTTGGATCAGTCCTTAAGTGTTCTGCTGTCTCCTTACAATTGTTTTCTATGGCTCTGAAGCAAGCAAAGGTCCTACTGAGTTTTAGTCACCAAGAAATTGAAGCAATCAAATTGAGTACAAACTGCTGAAAATACTATTTTGATGCTGATCTGAATGAGCAGATTGCAAACAATATGAACTGGGTGCACCTACTGTTAAAACAATAAGTATATCAACAAAGCGTAGAACTTCACACAGGTCAATTCTGCCTGATATATAAGGCTATATGTCCCTGGACAATAATTCAAACTGAATCCTGTTAGTTTTAATGCCAGCACCACTGGCACGTCCTATAGAACATAAATGATAGGAACAGCTTCATAGTGGCCAGCCCATTGATCCAGTGACAGACACATTTTTTTAACTTCTACATTCTCTGATTTTTAGCACTTTTAATAATATAAGAGCACCTCTTTAAAGTATTTGCATTCTTGGAATTATCAAATATGCAGTTCAGGTTATGTATGCCTTTCTGCAAAGCAGAGCCCAAACAGGAGAACCAACAAACCTTGCTGTTTCCCTCCCCATTACTAAAATGGCTAGAAAGCAGAGGAAGCAGAATATTAGGCTGAAAGAGTTGGAAGCCACCTTTACTTTCATTCACAATTTGATAAAATTGTCAGACTCTAGTAGTTACTGGTGGTTTAGTGAGGTCAATTTTTGCCTTTATTTTTTAAAGATCATGAAGGACTTCTATGATTATTCATTGTGACCTTCTTACCATTTCTGACCTGTACTAGCAGGTAATCGTTCCATTGTACCAGCAGCCTGTGGTTTGGGGCAGGCTGAAAGCATCTCCTGTTCTTTCTGTTGAAAGAATGTTACGCATTCACACAGAAAACGCTTGTCGGTCTCAGCAGGAAAAGCTGTGGGCAAGAGACAGAAAGCTGAGAAATGAGAGAATAAATCACTAAAAAAAAATACTGTAGTTTAAATGTGTCATATTCAGACATTAGCCAATGAGGATAGTGAGGAAGAACAGAGTGAAGAATTTTGCCCCTTATTGTTCAGTATGTGGGTGGTCTGTTCACTTTCATACACAGCTGCTTTGTAAGCAAGCTGGATTTTGGGCTGCAGCTGCTGAAACAAACACCAGAAATTTATTGTGGAAAAAATATTGTTGGTACTTCCAATAGCAGTTTTCTAACCCCGTTCTCTGCCATGTGTGTCTTGATTCATGAGCTCAGTCCTCTTTAACAAAAGGTAGTGAAGCAAGGAAAAAATCAGCAAACTCTATTATTACAGGTTATAATTTTGATCAGTTTTAAAAAAAAACCAATAAAAATTCATGCTGAATATTGCATAGACTGAATACTGTTTTAGCACTCTTAGAGCTCCAGAGAAGTCTACATCAAAGACATTTGTTTAGTCATAATTAAATCTGAATTTTGAAAATAATTTAAAATAATCATTTGTGCTGATTCCACTTGCAGTATGTGTTCTAAAACACTATTTGCTCAGTCTGTTTTTCAACTCTTTAAATACTTCATTAATTTTGTTTTCCTTTTTTTTTTTATAAGTGAATATTATTCATTTATATGCACCATAATTGTGTGTGAGGGTATTGGGCTTTCTAATGTACTGTACAATTTAGTCACTCAGAAAAATATCTTTGCCTCAAAGAAAGCTGATAGTCCTCATTCTACATTTTTGCTGTTCTGATGGTAGAAAAAAAAAAGCAGATGATATCTAACAAATATCATAAGAAATATGAATAGTCTGATAACTGGTTGCATCTTTTACAAATCCCATAGTGTGTCTTTGCTTATCTTGTATTAGGAAGCGCCCTGTCTATAGTAGCAGCCATTCAAAACTGTGGGAAAAAAAATGGTTAATGACTTCATTAGATACATATTTTATTTAATACTAATATTCTTTGGAGAAACTGTTTTAAACATCGACATGCATAGAAATCAAAGGAGATGCAGAGGAGCAAGAACGGTCTTTCTGCCATGTGATGAATCTGTGAGGAATCTGAAGAAATTTTACTACAGTTTTGAGCCATGCAGTCCTGTTGTCAAAACAAAAACAGTAGTCGTCTTCTCAGATCAACACATATGAAGATTTCAAGATACACAGAGCTTCAGAAAGTTCTTCTCCATCCGCTGCTGTGCAGGAAGGAAAAAAATCCACCCATCTCCCTCTCACTCTCACCAACAGAGTAGCTCCAGAAGCTCTGCATGAAATGTTTCTGCTCCAGGGAAAACAATCTGGCCTCATCATGCCTAGTTGGAAAATGTTATAATAACTTCCTTTTCTTTGAGGCAATTTCCATAATCCAGCTATCAGTTATTCAAAGAAAGAAACACACATTATGCTACTGTATAAAACATTGCATGTTTACTAATCAGACTGAATTCTTTTAAATGAGCCCTTTCGTACATTTACATTTCCCTGTAGTGTCACACTGCAGTAGCAATGGAATCCCTGTAATGGCAGAAAATCATTTGATTTCAGCTTCTTTTGCTTAAACAGAAATAAAAATATGTTATTAACAGTAAGCTTTGCTATGATTAAATGCATTTCAGAAGCTGGATATCTTGATATGATCTTGAAAGGTTAAATCATTTCCCTTGGAGTACTCCAATTTTCATATAAATTACATTACTGAGGGCATAAAACCTATCTTGACAGATCTTGGAGACCCCATTAGCTGAATTAGTTGACAATTTAGTAGTATCTCAAAGTAGCTCAATGAATCTATGATTGTCAGTGTTTCTTAAGATAAATGTTGGCTGAATTTCCATGTTAGCAGAGAACCACAAACGATAATGTCATTTGGGATAAAGTATATCAACATATCCTTACTAAGGTTAATGAGTACAAATACGTGTAGTAAAAACCATAGATCACCATAGCTCAGCATGATAAGATTTTTTATAACTGAATGAGTATCTGTTGCTTAGTTGGGGGTTGTACATGGATGGCAGCAGCAGAAGCACATTCAGGTTTCTTTGTTATGATTAATGCAAAGCCTGTGGTAACCAATACAATTCATAAAGTGTCCAGTCGATTGTTGGACAACAAATAAAAACCTCAGAGCTTTAAAAACATGCCTTTCCTTTTTTTTGCAATGTGCTACATCTTATGTTCTCAAGTAAAGCTATCAGACCTGACTATGCTCAGCAGTACACATACTAACAATAAAAATTTTCCCACCCTGAATTTCTGGTTTAAGTTCATACATGCAAGATTCACTTCCCCCCAGCCAGTTTCTCCACCCAGAACACAGCATGATGTCTCATGGTATTGAATACCCTGTTTTGTTTGGCCAGTTTGGGTCAGCTGGCCTGGCTGTGTCCCCTTCAGGCTTTTGGTGAAAATTAACCCTGTCCTGGCCAAACCCAGGACATGGACGTAGGTATAAGGCAGATCTGAAAAACGGATAGACTGGATTGCTAGCTGAGTCTGAGACAGGCCTTAGAAAACAAAGACCTAACCAAGGTCAGTCTGTGTCTCACCTCTGACCTCAGAATAAGATGCCTTATAGAATTGTCACAGAATTGATGTCCTCTGCTTTAAAAAAAAATATCTTGGCTTCACCTCTACCTCAGCATTAATATTCGAAAAATGTGTTGTCCTTAGTATGACATATATCAGTCTGATCTTCTGTATTTCATTGATGCTGCCTGTTAGATGTTTATTTTTACAGTGAAAATAATTCAGGCCGTGCATCCTTTTTCTGTAGTGTTTATCACCACAATACGTACCTTTGCGTCAGTCATTTAAGTTCACAAAGCTGCTAATCAACATTTTTGTGTTTCGTTGACATGCAAAATTCCACCCTCTAGGGTTATTTTGCTATCTTTTATTCCATAATGAAGATGTATTATAGCTTGGGCCAAAACACCCTCAGGTTGGAAGAAGCAAATAAAATTATTTTATTATGTACTTCAAAACACAGTGTTGTGAAAAACTATGGAGTTTTGTGGGGTTTTTTAAATTGATACAGGATTACTTGAAAAAAATGATCAAATTATTGTTTTGCTGAGATGCTGGTTTTTTTCCTTGTTGTTCTGAACAAAATTTAGGTATAGAGTAGGTCCTATTTTAAGAATAAACTCTGCTTTCTCCCGTTCTTTCATTTTTTTGTGTAAATATTGCTATATTGATATCAAAGATGCTCACAGCATCTTGATGTAGTATGAAGATGCTCTGTAGCAATTCAGAATAATCTCTTCCAGTCTTAGGCGAGTGTTTATGTAAGTAAAAATGAATATAATCAACATGCATTGTAATATTGAGTATTGCCAAAACTTCACTTTTCTGGGTCACACAAGCAATTAGTGTTCTTACTGAGAAGCAAATAAAAAACTTTTGAAAAATGTTACTCAACAGTCATTTCAGGTATGTTTCTGATTATAAGATTAGAGACTGACAGTTCCATAAAACTATTAATTTATCTCATTTTTAAAGTTTGACAGGTCAGCTAGTCAAAATAATTTGTCTATATATGCACAGCAAAGAAGTAAGCCCATCTTTTTTTCTGCAAAGCTTTCACAAGTTGAAGTGTTTGCTGAAATACTCAAATCAACAGAAAACAACAGCTGTGTATTCACACCAGCATCCATTATCTGATTGCTGTTGAAGATTATATATGTTTTTCTTTTTGATTCAAAAGTCAGAGAGTAGTTGAATTATTGCAGGAAGAGTTCCATATGGCATTTCAGAGACTCCATAGCAACTGTATTCAACTTGCGACATCTGTACCATACGAAACTCTTCAGAGCTCTACTGCTTTGGGTTCAAGGCAGGTGTCATATGAAGTCATGACGTCATGTAGAGACTGTCAAAGGAAAACAAGCATTATGAAAAAAAGAATATTCATATAGAAGTATCTTGCCAGCCTAGCCACACAGAAATGATAATAACATTCTTTTTCTGGAAATAACAATGAACAATGGCAATTCCTCTCATTATTTTCTCCAAACTGCAAGCATTAAAAAAACATATTCAGTAATGTGTTATTAAAAAAGAGGTCACGTATACTTTTGCACCCGATAGCATTTCTGAGAGATGCTTTTTTACTTCTTCATAAAATATAAAAAATTTTACACTGTTTTCCTCTAAGAAACAACAAAAAATAATCCTATTGTCATGTTTCTTGTGGAACTTTGACACTATGATAACATAATTTTTATAAATACAGCATCAAATTCCTAAGTAGCACTGGCTTCAGCAGCCAGTTATCACAAGTGTAGCAAGCATTATTATTTACAATATTTTACGGATACTTATGTGTTTAAGGGCAACCTAGAGATAATTTTTTACACAAATTACTTCAGCCTTCTGCTTCCTTTCTTTCTCATTTTTAAAAAGGGGCCTAAAATTTCCTTTGATCATTACAAGATGATTTTTCCTTTCTTTAACTTCTGTTTTATCTGCAATGATAAATTTTCACAGGTAATCGTTGGAGCAGAAAGAAAATTATTATTTATACATATAGTGAAAAAAAGTTGTCTGAGCAAATTACTTTCTCTTATGACTGTTCAAATTTTTGCTTCTCATCTGCAGTGGCATCATAGTTTCATTTGTTCTCTAGTTATCAGCTTTTAGATTAATGAAAATATAAAAATTAAGCAAGAATAATAATAAAAATAGCACATTTATGTCAACTTTTTCCTAACAAAAAAGTCAACAGACAGAAAAAACCCTTTCTTTGTCATTAGAAGACTTGAATAAGGCCATAACAACCTTTTAACCATACTAAACTGTTGCCATTGCTTTCATAGTTGCTTTTACAATTACTTTTAGTGTTGTCAGAACCCCAGCCATGCACTAATCCAGGGACTGTAAGATTTATATAAGGAGGTCTTCTATATGACCTGTGATTAGCGGATATAGGACACATCAAGTGTCTCAAATGTGTATCACACACCTAAATCAAACGGGAACTGTGAATATAATTCACAAACAGAGACAAAACCTCAGATTCTTCATTATGTGATTTGAATAGGATGAGTGAACAGGGAAACACAGTAATGTTAGTCTCTGTATTTCTTGTTTGTTTATTTTACCAATAACCTTGAATGTGACTTCAGTAGCCCCTGAGCTAGTTTACTCACTACTCACATGACTTAGCCCCCAATATGGCATCTGTATTTGAGTAAACTCCATGAAGCTTATAGGTGTGTCTTGGTTATGTCAGTGTTAAGTCGCATGCAAACACTGAAGAAAAATCATTTTGACAGAGAGACATTACAGGTATTTATTTATTCAGTGTGTATTTCTGGTAGTGCCCTAAAAATAGGAGACACTTCCTGAAAGAAAATGAAGTTCAATTCGTAGGTCAGTGAGTATCAATATTACTAGTATTAATATAAATATTTTCATTTCTGAAGTTCTCTTTCATGCTGTAACACCCTTTTCCCCTCTTAAAAAGTCAATGATTTATCTCTTGAGTAAATGAAGACTCCAGCTAAGCTTCACTGACAATGTATTACTACAAGCTCTGAGGATACAAAAGCTTTCTGTAAAAAAAGGGTGAATATTACCAATATTTTATTTTATTGTGCTTTCGGTGATTTCCTCACCTGTTGATCTGCATACTACTTTGTTATTCTCTGTGCCCAATGAAGGTTTTAGAAATATAAAGTAAGCTTATTAATTAGTTATTTACTGTATTTTAAATAAAATACTTTGGGTTGAAAACATCTATCGTTTTAGAGTTGGATCCTTAATAGAACATTGTTATTTAATAGCTTTTTTTTACCAATATGTGAAAGAATCAGACTAATCATACATGAAGAATTAAATGATGTTTTATTACCACTCATTTGGAGCCACACAGCACTGTATGCATAAATCCAAATTTGCTTTTCAAAGACTTTTAACCTTTACAAAATCTGATGCTATGTCAAATTATGTCACTCCTGAAATTTTTCTGTCTTGCTCTGACAGATCTTACCTGCTTATCCAGAGTAATACTGAAATATAATCAGGTTATCTGAGAGAAAGAACTGCAGAAATGGTGTTCCCAAAGAAAACATGATGCTCGGATTTTCTCGGTTTAATTTGATTGGTTAATTAGAGCTTTTACTAAAGAGTTTTACAGACAAACTCATATACCACCAACTAGGGATGCATTTACAAAATGGGAAAGTTTGACATTATGACAGTGATTAACATTCAGAAGTGGAAATATTTCCTTACATAAAGTCTGTAAGTCCCAATGCCTCTATTTCACATCTAGCTTATTCCATGCTCAAAAGTGAGTTTTCTCCATATTCTAATTGTTTTTCTTCTCTGTCACCTCTCCTTGAGTGCAACTCATGTACTTTTTGCTTCTGATGTTGTCAAGTGCTGAAAGGCCCTTCCAAATCAAAGTCGTACGAGTATTAAGCCACATGTCTCTTTTTTCATCAAGGTTCACATAGGAATGGGTGTCAACTGGGCAGCAGAAATATGGTAGAATATCTGAAGGTGAAGAACAAGCCTTAATTTGTTTCAGAGTTCTGATTAGGAATAACTAAGTAAAACATTTAGGTCTTCACCAATTGAAGCAGGAGATCCATTAATAGAATTACCAAACAGAAGGAAACACAAATAGGATTGTCACAAAAAATATTAACATTTTCTTTGACAGAATCTCTTATCTGAAAATTTATCTTGTACGTTCTTCATAACTAATGCATATTTCACATGTCAAACTTATTCTCACATTCTTATACGTTTTCCACAGGAAAACATTGTCAAGTAGTTCCACAGTAGGAATTAACTTTTTTCTCTTTTGAAACACAAAATATAGATTTCTTAGTCATTGCTTAGCTTCTTTCAGACCCTGGATGTCTGAAATGTGTAGTTATCTACATTTCTAACATCATGTTTCTAGAAATTGCTTTCTTGCACATCCACTAATGCTTCAGACTTGACGATGCTGAGCCTAATTCATTCCAAGTCTTCTTGTTAGGTGTGTCAAATTTGAAGTTGCTTCACCTCTCTCATTGGATACATTCATGTCAGAAAAAGTAGTGATGTTCCACTGTATCTAATTGCTCTGTGATTGCTATGTGTCCGTTGGATATTGTAAGGTTATATGGAAGGACAGAGCACCTGCTCTCCTTTAATGGTACCTGATCAAGGTCTTTCTCTATGGAAAAAGAGGGCAGGAGGAAAAGCAGGAAGGCATAAACAAGAACACACGGAGACACAAACCTGACTGACAAATGGTGAGGGAGACAGGAATGAGAACCTAACCTGGACAGTCACACTGACTGATAAGACTATGTGCAATGTGGGAATGTATATTTCAGTAAGATGACCTGATCGAGGACCTTGCCAAATGGAATACTAAGGACAAGAGTGAAACAAGAAACAAAACATACAGTCACAAACCTGACAGATTAGCATAAAGCAGACAAACACAAGAAACAAGCCTTGTCAGTCTCACTCATCAATGAGCTATCAAGAATCTACAGGCAAACCAGGAATTTGCAACTGATAAGAATGGAAAGATGATGGGGGCAAGAGGGTAGGGTGCAGGGTGACTATGCCATCTGGTGAGGAAATGTGCAGAGGAAAGGGATCAGGGAGGAACAGAGAGGGTAGAAAAGGGCCTGGTCACATTAAAAATGTGGATGGTCATTATGCCTGTCTGACTGAGCCCTGCACCTGATCACTGCAGTCTGCCCTATCTTCTCATTAAATCTGTCCTTAGCTGTCTCTCTGCGCGATCTCACCTTCTGTCCCATATGTGTGAGTGCATATGTCTTTTTGCTAACAAGCACCATGCTGGACCAGGCAGGGAGCAGAAGACCTGTGGGACAAGCCAGAGATCTGTGCAATGATATTAGAGAGTTGTGTGTGTGCCTGCACTAGTGACCTTCTGCCTCTGCCAGCATAAGAGGAGGAAGGGACTTGGCTGCCTGTGATTGTGTTTTATGTGAGTCCTGTATGCAGACGCTGCTGAAGGCAACACTTTCTCTCTGGCAGTCTGTGTGACCAGCCACGTCAGTGTCCTGTGCACACGTGTGTGTGTCTCTGGAACCCAAGCTCAGCTTTGATAGTAGTTGACACTGAAACGGCAAAAGTGGCAGCCGCATCCCTCATCCTGGGTCCCCAGGTGCCAGGCTAGGGTCCAGCAGCTGGGCAGGAGGGTCTTGAGTTGGGGCTGCCAGAGAAGACAACCACTCCTAATGCCACATAGCAGAAATTACTCTGTTAGACTTGATGGTCTTTTTGGGTCCTACCCTTAGATGCCAAAACTTTTGCACACAGAGGAGATTTGAGGAGTGGTAAGTTCCCTGAGAAATTAGTCATCAAAATGTCACACATACATCAATATCTAGGGGACTGCTTTTTTTTTGGATTCTGAAAAATAGTGTTAATTTTCAGTTTGATGCTCTTCTCTGTAAATGAAATTTTTCATCAAGTTCAAGAGGCTGTTCTTGCATGTTCTTGGCTCTTTTCCTACATTATGCCAATCTTTGAAAACAAGTAACATTTGTATGAAGAAGGTTCACTTGAAACTTTTCTTTATTCGGCTTGAAAAGGATTCAGATAACTTATTACAGAGAATGAGTTTTATGTGATGTTGCTCTTCTCATAATGTGAGAAACTGGACTAAATGACAAAAAGTGACTAAATTATTACTGTTTATCTAAGAGAGAAGAAAAGTCTCGTGTAAGCCTTTTACTCCTTTTCAACCTCTAAGAAATAAAATGTCACTCATCATAATTTATTTCATATATTCTTCTAGTCAAAATGAACTTAGTAAGTTTGGATTTAAATAATATGAAATTCAAGTTCATTCAAAAAGGAAAACATGCCTTTTAATGATATTACGCTTTCCGTAAAATTACAGATTCTTATAATGATTCACACTTCTTTCTCCAAAGCTAAATGACATTTCAGGCATTTTGGGATGCTGTTACCTTTGGAAAGATAACACTACACTGTGTGAAAAAGCCACACGTAGAGTTTTTAGCTCAGTTCAGTGCAGATCAGCTGTGTGCTTCCTCATGATGTGTCACCTCTGTTATATCATGAATAATAGTAGAAAAATATCCAACATTAAAGTAAAATGGATATGAAAGGGAAGCATAGTTTTGTAGTTACAATAAAGAGAAGGAGACAAGACAAAAATGATAATTTTCAAGTATTAAATAGGCCACAGACATTAGTTTCGTGACAATCTATATACAATCTCACAGTAAAAGATAGACATCAATTCAAAATGCTAAAAAGATACACAAGAGGTATAGAGTAAAAACTGATGCGAGTATTTATGATTTGGTACAAAATAAACAATGCCTAAAGATAGCAGTTGAAGGTTGACAGCTGGAGGCCAGGAGATCTTCAGAAGAACAGCTATAGTACTCTGAGGCTTAAAACAGGTTGCTAGCCCTGTAGGCTACACTACCACTGAAGGCGTCTCCAGATAAATTATGTTGATAGGCAAAGCCTATTAACTTCTTGTCCAGCACACTAAATCCAGCTGGAATCTGTGAGTATGTGTGTGAGTGTTTGGGTGGGAGAAAGAGAGAAACAAAGAGTTTATATGACGTGTAACTGCCAAATGTTAAGAAAGTAACATATTGAAAGTAAAGATGTACATGACAGTGTATGGGAAACAAAAATAGATATTATTTTCAAAAGGGGGAAGAATTTGAACTACCTATGGTTCTGGCAAATTCTGTACCAACCTGATTTAGATCTAGAGCCGAAACCACATTCTTTGCAAGCCGCCTGTCTTACCACCTACATTGATTTCAAAATTGAACTGCAAGGATTACCGCCATTCCTCTAAATAATTAGCATATTTTTAGTCATTGTAATCTAGATGCTTCTGAGGACAGCTTCTATTTATTGAAGACCATCTTTAAAAAGCTTTTACAATCTACAGGCTAAAAGAATATATAAATTCATAGGCTCTGTTTTAAGTGTCATGAAAAAGACTTCATGTGTAATTGCAAGATTAACTGAAACATTGTGTGCGACAATAAGAAATTACATAGTATAATTATGATAGAACTATTCTTAAAGAGTAACTTTCACTAAATTTTATGATGAGCTGGTTAGCATAAAATCAACAATTAAAAAGAAAATAGACTGGCAGAATGTTTAATGAAAAATGTTGAGGCGCTGTATGTGTGTATTAGGGAAATATTATGTACATTTTATTATTTCACATATTCATAGGATATCATATTCATACTAAAACCTGAATCAGAGATTAGGGAATATACATATATTATATATAATATAGAGAATTATGTATATATGTTGCATTTCTTCAGCAAAATTATAAACTGAGGGCTTTTCTGAAAAATTGTTGCACTATTTGTAAATACCATATGCTGGTTTACCTGTGTGACTTCAAGCTTTACAATTAAAGCAAAGTAGTATTTCTTTCCTCTCACTAAACTCATAGAATCATAGAATCATTCAATGGTAAAGGTCGGAAGAGACCTTGAAGATCATCTAGTTCCAATCCCCCCTGCCATCAGCAGGGACATCTTCCTCTAGATCAGGTTGCTCAGAGCTCCATCCAAACTGGCCTTGAACACTGCCAGGGAAGGGGCAGCCACAGCTTCTCTGGGCAACCTGTCCCAGTGCCTCACCACCCTCATGGTGAAGAATTTCTTCCTAATACCCAATCGAAATCTATCCTCTTTTATTTTAGAGCTGTTCCCCCTTGTCCTATCACTACACATCCTTGTGAAAAGTCCCTCTCCATCTTTCCTGTAGGCCCCCTTCAGGTACTGGAAGGCTGCTATAAGGACACCCCGGAGCCTTCTCTTCTCCAGGCTGAACAGCCCCAACTCCCTCAGCCTGTCTTTATAGGCGAGGTACTCCAGCGCTCTGATCGTCTTCATGGCCCTTCTCTGGACTTGCTCCAACACATCCATGTCCTTCCTATGTTGGGGGCTCCAGAGCTGTACACAGTACTCCAGGCGGGGTCTCACCAGAGCAGAGTAAAGGGGAAGAATCATCTCCCTCAACATGCTGGACACGCGTCTCTTGATGTAGCCCAGGACACAGTTGGCTTTCTGGGCTGCAAGTGCACATTGCCGGCTCATGTTGAGCTTCTCATCCAGCAGTACCCCCAAGTCCTTCTCCTCAGGGCTGCTCTCAAGCCACTGTCGGCCCAGCCTGTACTTGTGTTTGGGATTACCCCAACCCACGTGCAGGACCTTGCACTTGGCCTTATTTAACTTCATGCGGTTCACGCGGGACAACCTCTCCAGCCTGTCAAGGTCCCTCTGAATGGCATCGCTTCCCTCCAGTGTGTCAACCACACCACAGAGCTTGGTGTCGTTGGCAAACTTGCTGAGCATGCTCTCAGTCCCACTGTCCATGTCGCTGACACTCGTCACTGGTCTCCACCTGGTCATCGAGCCATTGACTGGAAGTCTTTGAGTGGGTCCAATGAGCCAGTTCCTTGTTCAAGGAGTGGTCCATGTGTCAAATCCATGTCCTTCCTATTTAAAGACAAGGGCATCATGCGGGACAGTGTCGAATGCTTTGCTCAGTTCCAGGTAGATGATTTCAGTTGCCCGCCCTTTGTCCACCAATGCTGTAACCCCATCATAGCTGGATAGCAAGTTCTTCAGGCACGATTTGCCTTTGGTGAAGCCATGTTGGCTGTCCCCAGTCACCTGCTTGTTATCTAAGTGCCTTAGCATGCTTCTGAGGTGGATCTGCTCCATCATCTTGCCAGGCACAGAGGTGAGACTGACTGGCCTGTAGTTCCCCACGTCTTTCTTTTTTCCCTTTATAAAAGTGGGAGTTATGTTGCCCCTTCTCCTGTTGGTGGGGACCTCCCCAGACTGCCACAACTTCTCAAATATGATCGAGAGTGGTTTGGCAGCTTTGTCCGCCAGTTCCCTCAGGACCAGCGGATGCATCTCATCAGGCTCCATGGACCTGTGTACATTCAGGTTCCTTAGGCAGTCTCGAACCTGGTCTTCTCCTCCAGTGGGTGGTTTTTTCTCCCAGTCCCTGCCTTTGCCTTCTTCAACTTGGGCGTTTGTACCCATCCGATGTTGGGGAGGTTTCGATACCATCAGAGGGAATGAGATTAAGATACAAATGGAGTCATATGCCATGCAACCTTGTAATCTTTATTTCGGTGACCCGGGAATCAGAGGACGGGTGGGGACGGCAGAGGGGGGAGGATATGAGAAAGAAAGAAAGGAGTAAATTCAAAAAAACCCAGCGGGCAAGGAAAGGAGGGCAAGGGCGGGGGAAATCGATTACCACCATCACGGATTTGACGATGTCCAGCAATGTCCGGTTGGCTCAGTCTCTGTGCAGGCGTGGAGATTCCGGCGAGGACGAGGTCCGGCAGCAAGGCGGCAAGGAGGAGAGCAAGATGGCTCAGAGGAGCATGTGGTGTTCTTTTATAGGGGCATTTGCCCGTGTGCCATACGTGCAGTTCGTGCCATACGTGCTGCCCACTTAGACAGGTCCTCTCTTGCTGGTCTGTGTGCTAGTCTGCATGCAAACTCTTTCCTGCCGGTTGTTGTGGCGTTTTTTTCAGAGGCTAGGAAGAGACGGCAACCGCAATGTTGAGACAAAACCAGTTCGTAGCCGTCTTCTACACCACCCTGTGGCTTGACATTGCTGTCTTTGTGATGGTGTGGGAGGTGGTGGTCTAGAGGTAGAGAGAGAGAACGAGAGAGAGAGAGAGAGAGAAACTGGGATAGAAACAGGGATAGAGGGGATGCGCGACACAGCAAGAGAGGGAGAGACCAAAAAAGGGGTATGACACGGAAAACGCTCAATTGCAGGCAAGTTGAAGCATTACACAATGTAAACAGTGTTTCTTTTAACATTGCTAAGTTTAAGAATGTCTTATTGAACTACTTTGAGGAATCAGGTAAGTATGAGGTAGTCTTCTCATCATAAGAAACATAAAACATCAGGGTGGATGTGTCATGGATATAGATATGCAGTTCTTGCCTTTGACAATCTGTGAATTTTAAAGGGTCTAAATGATGTGTAGGTTGGTTGGGTTTGGTTGGCAAATGACATAGATCAGTCTCACTCTATCGGGTGGATATGAATTGCATATTGTATACCACGTCGGATTAACTGAACAAAACAGGGGATAATACATGGTAAAAACATTAAAGCACCAACCGCGTGTAACAGGAATAGTAGCAATTTTTTCACCCATCGCATCCTTTGTAACCAGGACCACAAATCACCAATCCAACCATTCCGTGTTTGGAGGGGAACATGAGTGATTCTCCTAATATCTTTAGTCAATTGGAGGACCAGTTTTCCCACATTATCTATCTCCAAGCAACAGTTAGAAATATTTAGTTTCCCACACATCGCCTGCTCTTTAGCTAACAGGTAATCCAGGGCCATGTGATGTTGAAGGATTGCCATGCGCATCTGTTGAGACTGCCAAGTTAAAAGGTCTAAGGCATCTGTGGTTTTATTAGTGACAATTTCTAGAGACGCTTGCAACCAAATTATCCTATTTAAATTATAAATTGGTTGCCTTGCTCCTGATATTGGTTGTCCTGGGTTTGGCCAGGATAGGGTTAATTTTCACCAGAATCCAGGAAGGGACACAGCCGGGCAGGCTGTGACGCCACCTGGCCAAACAGAGCAGGGTATTCCATACCATGTGCCGTCATGCTGGGATGGGGGGGAGCAGGGCAGCGGGAACTCACTCATGTGGCTCGGGAGTGCGGCGAGGGCGCCTCTGTGGGTTGTGCAGTTTGTGTTGTGTTTTCTCCTTATCTGTACCGTTGTTGTTCCCGTTCCCTTTGTTTGCTGCTCTGTTAAACCGCCCTTATCCCAACCCACCAGTTTCTGCCTGTTTCTTTCCATTCTCCTCCACACCCCTTTGGGAGGAGGGAGACACCAGTTTCTGCCTGTTTCTTTCCATTCTCCTCCACACCCCTTTGGGAGGAGGGGAGGCTGTGTGGCACTTTTGTTGCCGGCCACAGCCAAACCATAACATTAAATTTGGCGCCCAACGTGGGGCTCGAACCCACGACCCTGAGATTAAGAGTCTCATGCTCTACCGACTGAGCTAGCCGGGCGTTGAAACAGCTCTCTTAAATTTTGTTAAATTTCGTTATACGCATTTATTGTGCTAGTTAAATAGTCTCTGGTAAAAAATGCTGCTGACTTTGATCGGATGACTGTGGTATTTGACACCTTATTTGCAGTATGTATTCACTGCTGTGTTGTTCATCATCGCTGGGAAAAAGATCAGCATGATAATTTTGCTGTACTGTACGATATCGACTTACGACATGATAACATCACTGTCCATGAAATTAGGCTTGTATTTGTATGCGGCACTGCGGTCATTTCCGTACCTCGAATCCTATGTCTTAGAATTTGTTAATAATCAAACCCAATCTGTGGCGAAAACCAGAGGGGATACCCTCCCCCACTCTTTCACACCCCTTCTCTCCTTCAGGCTGGTCCTAACAGCTTTTGAGAATTTCGAGTACCTGTGGGATGCTCAGGCCAGCTCACTCCTATTGTTCTGCCTCCTGAAAGGGGTTTTGGGTCTTGTTTAGGGCTAAACAAGTAGTTAAGAACATCGTGCAGAGACCTGCCCCGGGGCTGGATAGCTGTGAGTGGCTGGGTGTGTGGGACAGCATGGGCAGTACCTAGGGCAGTGGGCACCACCAGTGTTTTTGAAACTCACCCCTGAACAAGTACAGAATCCGGACAGTCTAGTAAAATATCTGCAAAAAGTGTGCTGCCACCCTGCGAACTCCAGAGAGACACAAATCACTGCCAAGTGCTGGGGTCTGGGCCACTCCTACCGAGCCATGTTCAACACTGTTCAGTGCCTTAAAGGGGAAAGGGGGGGAAACGAAGCAGCAGGCACTGCAACTGGCGCTGCCCCCCAGCCGGCCCTGCAGCCCCTCTAGCCCAGCAGGCAGTCACAGCCCCCCAGACTGGCACCACCTCTGCCGCTGCCACGATCGCAGGAGTGGCCCCGGTTGCCCCGGTGGGCACGGCAGCTGCTCTAGCCCCAGCTCCAGCAGCAGGCATCATGGCTGAGCCCAATGACCAACCTGTGCCGGTGGCATTTGCCCCTGTAAAGATAAAGAAAGACACAAAGAGAGCAGATCGCTCCGGGAGGGATGACAATGAGCCAGGGTCATAGCGGGAGATAGAGACAGAGATCATCACCTGGTCCCTGTCCCTGAGCAAGCTGCGAGACATGCAGAAAGGTTTCAGACGCCATCCAGGCGAACACATTGTCACCTGGCTGCTGCGGTGCTGGGATAATGGGACCAGAAGCTTGGAATTAGAGAGCAAGGAAGCCAAGCAGCTGGGATCCCTGGCCAGGGATGGGGGCATTGACAAGGTCATTGGGAAGAAGGAACAAGTCCTCAGCCTCTGGAGGAGACTTCTGTCAGGCATGAGGGAGAGGTACTCCTTCAGTGACGATTTTGTATGTTAACCTGGCAAGTGGACCAATATGGAGAGGGGTATTCAGTACTTGAGGGAATTAGCTGTGCGGGAACTGGTTTACTGTGACACAGACGATGAGCAGGTACCCATAGACCCAGATGAACTCCAGTGCTCACAATCCATGTGGAGGAAGTTTGTGCGGAGCGCACCATCCTCACATGCCAACTCACTGGCAATAATAGACTGGAAAGGTAAGGAGGCACCAACAGTGGATGAGGTG
>Ga0065711_1033755_pt1 | contig 24886 bp, 9 predicted proteins | sample Hoacrofraction12_FD_59098 | JGI IMG/M metagenome (GOLD analysis project Ga0065711, IMG submission 59098) | Hoatzin crop microbial communities from Cojedes, Venezuela - Epithelial fraction 12 v2 (version 2) | ecosystem: Host-associated > Birds > Digestive system > Esophagus > Crop | place...
GAAGAGAAGAGAAGAGAAGAGAAGAGAAGAGAAGAGAAGAGAAGAGAAGAGAAGAGAAGAGAAGAGAAGAGAAGAGAAGAGAAGAGAAGAGAAGAGAAGAGAAGAGAAGAGAAGAGTGAAAAATAAATGTCCCCACTACAGGCAGATGTCCATGTTCTATGTTATTTTATTCTTTTTTAAGCAACCTCTCAATACTTTGGTTGGAAAACTAATTAACAGTGGGATTCAGGTTGAAATCGGCTCTTTACCCTCTGTAACCATTAGGATCACAGTTTTCTCAGGACCTATGGAAAGCAGCCCATGCAACTGAATTCAGCTCGCCCATGTATACATAATGACAGAGTCTTTAATTACATCATTGAACAGTATTTTTCTGACTGGAACCCTGGTGGACAAATGGCTTTTGGAGAAGGAATGGAATAAATTTTTTGCAGCAGGGCATCTACCTTGCTGGCTCCAGTAGGGAAGACAGAGCAAATGCAGCAGGGGGACATCAGAAAAAGCTGATTCTGTGAATGGGGAGCCAGATTCTCTCCTTCTCCCTGCTCATGTGGAAGCAGCAACTGCCTTCAGCCAGTCTGTGCCTAGGTGGCTGTAACTCTCCTCTACATCTTTATAGACATCTGCCTAAAACTGTTGCTTGTCCTAGGGGATTTTTTTTGACCCATACCCTAAATTTAAGGTACATTTCTTTGGTCTAGCTACTGAACTAAGAAATATATTATGTGCAGATACATAAATCCTATCTAGTCAGCAACCAAGTACTCATACCTCAGTGCCTGCGGTACCTACAGTCATGCACTGTCCTGAGAAGTTGGGTTTGCAACAGAGTTGAAATTAGAATGTGCAAACAAAAATGGGATTGTGAAAATTTTTTAAAAATACTTTTTACTGTGCTGAGGATTTGAAACAGATGACTACTTTTGCATGGTGTTTAGCATTGCAATAGATATTAAAGACCTGATTCTTAACCACGTCACTTCTGTTTTATGCCAGACTGCTGCAGTCAAGAGTGGTAAAGAAATTTGTGGCGACATCAGTAGAGATCAGACACAACCGCAACATGTGCATGTTGGGATGTATAATCTGTGCAGTCAGCCATCACGCCACAACAGCTTGCCCTCAGATGTAACACTGTCGTTACATCAAAGGCGTGTAATTTAGAGAAGCAATTTTTTGCTTAGCAGAATCTGGTCTTACTATAGAGACTAAGGATTACTGGGGACAGAGTTATCAAAAGACAGAGCAAGGAGTCAAATGAATTTCCAGACTTGATACACACTCAAGTGACTTCACCTAAATTTAGCCATTTAAAAATCAGGTCTTTGTAGTAGGACTCAAGGCAACTAGGAAATAGCAGGAGATCTGTACTTGCAAAGGGTGATTCATTTCAATTATTTTAGACACTTCTCTTGAGAGGGCATGTATTGTGCTCTCCAAATGCACCTCTGTATGCCCTGACTATAGCTGGGCCTGGATAACTAGACTGCATTAATCACCTGCTTTTTCATAGCTGAATTTAGACTAAATGATGCCTAAATGTGCATATTCACAGTGTACTGTAGTGCTTAGGCACCACAGAACCTCTAAGAGAATGTCATCTTCAAAAGAATGAGACCAATTTATTTTCCGAAATAGTTAGAACCCGAGTACCTCAAAAAACATAAACCAAACAGGAACTGTGGTAAATCCATAAGCCGTTTTCCATAATGTATTTTTCAGCTAGCAACTCTTTTCCGCAGGGCTGCTTGCAAAGGAATGGTGCTGTCTTTTATAGTTGGAAACACTGGAAACAATATCATTTTGATTTTGAAAAAAGTTTTTTTTTAAAGAGAAAAAGAAAGAGTGAATAAGTCACATGTCTATTTAGCTAAACTTTTCTATCAATGATTTCTGAGAAATTGTTGCTTTAAATTGAAAAAGAGAGGGCATGAGAAATTGAGCAATCATGAAGAAGCCCCCAGTATTTTAGAAAATTAAAATCCTCCATATGCAAAAACATTTCAACACACCCTATAAAGTTCTCTGCTATTTCTGTTTCCAGAATGTCTCAAGGTTATAACAAGTCTATTGAGAACACTTTTTTCCCCATTAACTGATAAGAAACAAAAACAAAAAAAGAAAGTTGGTTTACTTGTGTGCTGACACTTCTACAGTGAAGAAAGCCTTCTTATTCACAGAAACAAGGAAAACTAGCCCATAAAGCACAGAAATGAAAGTCTTGCACAGCGATGCTTTACCTCTGGGAAATGAACTTAAAACTAACAAAGAAACAAAGCCCCTAGCTACCACTGCATTTGCGTCTCGGATAATAACGTGTGTATCACAGACATCCTCAGCTGCTTCATTTCTGAACATACCAACAGACAACTGAAAAGGCGGATCATCAGCAAACAGGACTTGGGAGATCTCTGCTGAGGTCAGTGGTGTTTCTTAAATTTACCAGCAAAAAAATTGGCTCAGAGGTAACAGGTTTTCTAGCCTACATGTAAAAGCTTTCATGAAATATTATGAATCCTTTTAATAACCTGCTGACTTATATACTTGTTATGTGCTGCAGTAGTATTAACCTCAGAAAGACACTATAATGTGACCCACAATTAGAATTTGACTTCATAAAGTGAACTATAATAGGACTGCTGAAGTACAGTTCCCTGATATCTAGCTTCTAAGAAATTCAAGAGAATGATCAAGTGCTGAGTTGCCTTGCTCCTTCTCAAGTAACTGAGACCCACAGAGGGTGGTGTTTGCTGACAGTAAAACTCCTTTTTGTGCAGCCAAGCACAAGGCCTGCATATCACGCAAATACTGTGTTTCCCAAATTTTAAAGACTGAAGTGAGCTTAACGTGGCATGGGGGCTTGTGCTCACCCCTTACACAGGAGCAGGCTGCCTGGGTAGGCTCTAACATATTTTCCCCACATTTTTACTTCACTGTAATTTGCCAGGTGTTTTGGCAGTCAAAGCTGAAACACGTCTAAGAATGAAAATTCCTTTTGTATTCTGACACAAAATGTAAGTTACAATGGTGCTTCAGTTTTGTAAGAAACCATTCACATCAACGTGAAAAGTACAAAAATTAGTTAAAAAATGAATAACTTCATGTTTCCGCTCGTTTCATCAACTGAGCTACCTATTCAGACTGTCATCTGGCAAACATTAGTTTATCCTCACATCACATGACTGAAGAACTCATAGATGATCACCTTCATTTCACATAGAGAGCCTGATCTATGGGGATAAAGGCGCAGTTCAGCTGCTCGAATGTGGCCATTTAAAGCCACCTGAGATGCTGCCTGGCCTTCAGTTACTACTCCAGATGGTGTGCACCCATAGATACATGTTCTATCAAACAAGCCTTACACAGACACCTTTGTATAGCTCAAAAGAACTTGACACCAATATGCAAGCAGCTGAATCAAACTGTAAGTGACTTTATAACTGATCTCTGTGACAGAAGTGGGAAATCAGCGGCATTTCGTGATGCATAAGAGCAGTTCTTGCAAATGCACACGTGTTCTTTTCTGTCAGAATTCTAAAATTCCCAACTGCTTTCAAAACTGGTGTGCTGTCTCGTAATTACTGAAGTATGGGATGTGATTCTGCTCTAGACTCAAACCCCTCAAAATAGGTGTGTCTGCTGACAAATTAGACGTCTACACTCTTCTGACAGACAATGGGGATCTAATGAATAATGTTAGTGGAGACTGAAGCCCAATTCAGCTCACTTTAAAGCAGATAATTGGTCAGTTGATCTCTCCCTTACAGTCAGTGCAGCCAAGGCTACCACCAACCTTCGTATCATAGAATAGAATCATTAAGGTTGGAAAATACCTCTAAGATCATGAAGTCCAATCCTCAACCCAATACCACTGTATCTGCTAAACCATGTCCCAAAGTGCTGTATCTGCATGTTTTTTGAACACCTCCAGGGATGGAGACTCCACCACCTCCCTGGGCAGCCTGTTCCAATGTCTGACCACTCTTTCAGTAAAGAAATTTTTCCTCATACCCAATCTAAACCTCCCCTGATGCAACTTGAGGCCATTGCCTCTCATCCTATCGCTAGTTACTTGGAAGAAAAGACCAACACTCACCTCACTACAACCTCCTTTCAGGCAGTTGTAGAGAGCAATAAGGTCTCCCCTCAGCCTCCTCTTCTCCAGACTAAACAGCCCCAGTTTCCTCAGCTGCTGCTCATCAGACTTGTTCTCTAGATGCTTCACCAGCTATGTTGCTCTTCTCTGGACACGCTCCAGCACCTCAATGTCCTTCTTGTAGTGAGGGGCCCAAAACTGGACACAGTACTTGAGATGCGGTCTCACCAGTGCCAAGTACAGGGGCACGATCACCTCCTTACTCCTGCTGGCCACACCATTCCTGATACAAGCCAGGATGCCCTTGGCCTTCTTGGACACTTATCTTAGGCCAGCTCTTTCATATTCAAGAGCATCAGGTCCAGCAAAGACTTCCTTGTTCTTATCCATTACCTGTATCACAAATTGTCATTTACACCTTCCAAAAATCTCCTGGAGAATAGCCTTGACTCTCTTGCCCTTCCCTCTACCCTGCAGAGCCCTATAGTCACTCACAATGTGTTAAAGGTTTCCCTCACCAATACCATTCAAAATGAGGGTTTGTGGGGTGGGCAATCCCTTAGCTTCTCCATGACATCCTGGAGCTGGATTCTGGGCAAGCAGCAAATCTTGGGCAACAGCAGGTCTGGCCAGTGGATGAGTGCCTCTACACTGGCTCTTACCCACGGATCAGATTGGCCTCCCAGATGTGCCCCCTCAAAGCTTGTCCCTCCTCTCCTGCTCCCAGCTCCTATTCTCCTTCCATGACTGCATGTCCGCCAGGAGCTCACAAGCTCCCAGACAGCTCCCACCTTTGTGGTACCTCTACCTGCTGCCCCCAGCTATGGTCGGTGCAGGGGACCGTGTCTCGTGGCATGTCCCCATTACTATGATGACTCTCACAGTCTCATGCAGCTTCATACAGTGCCCCGAGGCTCACGGCATGACCTGCTCCAGGCCAGTGGCTCCATCAACTACTTGATTCCCCCGCTGCACTCCCTGCTGCCCTGGGGTAGGAGGCAGGAGGCTGAGTGCAAGTCCACTCTAACATCCCGTAGAAGATCACCTGCCTGGCAAGGTCACTGCTTGTGCTGTTTTTTGTTTCTCAGCCGTGGTGGGCGCACCAGCTGTGCACCCACCCAGTCTGCCATGTGTTGCTGCTTCCTGCGTTGCGCTCTGAGCATGGGCAACTGGGCTGTGCGCACACACATGTAGGCAAGAAAGCTGTTCTCCTGAAGTTCATCCTGCTGAATGACAAGGGATAAGGATGTGTGTTGCGGCCAAGGACAGGGAATGATGGTTGGGCCACAATGCATTACTTTCTTGGCTTTGGAAAGGTGAGAAACAATAATTAATTTTGTTCTTGTATGTGATATTTTTACTTGGTAGCCATAGCACCTGGAGTTTTGGTGAAGTGCTCCTTGTCTGTATTGTGCAAAGAAACAAATAAATAAACATTGCTGTCATCTTCTGCTGAATACTTCATGGGGCTGACAGAGACATGGATACACTTGCTGACAGGAAGACTTCCTGCTCTGTTTGGTCTTGGTGTTTTTGTTGTTGTTTCTTTATTCCCTAAGTAGCAACCAGTGAACCTCAGAAGTGAAAGACAGATACTTTTATGCCATTTCAGTTACAGCAGAATAAATACCTAGTTGTGACTGCTGCCTAATGTGCCACATTAACATGGAAATCATCCCACACCTGAGCTCAGAATTGCCCTGGGGCCCTCAGTCAGGGATTGAGAAGAGGTAAAATGAACATTCATTAAAAGAAAAGAAAAAAGTCACCCTATCACGATCCATCACTCTTTCTCGTGCAGGTCAGTGCTGCGCTGCTTTAGTCTACCTGCCTCCGAAGGGGAAGAGTAACCTTTGGGAAATGTGGTACGGTGACAGCTTCATAATTTTTGGTACTTCCGTGCAAGGGTAAAAAAATCACAGAGGCTTGGTGTGTGCTTGCTCTCCAGGCTGTGCTGAGAGATAGCCGCTTCATTTCTTCAGCATAACGATCAAAGCAAATGAGCGTGATTGCAGTAATCAAGACATTAACATGATATAAGTGCAGCAAAGTTTGCAGGGAGAGGAAATATCCACTCCCTGAGACACTCAGCAAGTATTTCTTCATGAATAACTCATATGAGACTTTTTGCGACCTTTTCTTCTTTGTGAATCATCCCTAAATAGACTGAAGTTTTCCCTCGTGCATTAGTTAACTAAGAGTACTAATCTTGGCATTGTGTCTTTATAATTCCTCTTCTGCACCTGATTCACCATCAGTTGATTATGAGTATCTGTTATTCTGTATTTCAATTACTCAGGTAATTTTGCATTCCTAAAATACTGATGGTCTATTGATGCTACGTTAATGTTTACTTTCTACAGCTATTCTCCAATATTTGTGTAAAACTACATTATTGAATATTTTTGTGAAGAAATACATTTGGTACAATACTAATGGAAAAATTACACAGAAGACATACTTTTACTAAAAATTCTGGGCATAGTCTTTACTGTTTATTTTAAAGCATTTTAAAGGAAAATTCAAGTAACAGGGTTTTAGAAGTTTGGAAATACCAGATTACTGGCTATCAGAGAATTATACATCTAGTCTTCTACTGTGTCTTTCCTGCAGCCCATTTTTGTTCATTTTGATGATTTGGTATGGTTTGGATATGTTTATTATTATTATTTTCTTCTGCATTTTCCTTATTTTTGTTTTCCTACCCAATCAATATTTATTACATTTGAAAAGAATTAGACAATTGACCAGGTTGCATTCTTTCAATTTTGCCTATTTTTGACTTGCAGCTATCAAAACTTTACAGCCATCAGGAAAAAAATTACTCAACAACTACTAGTCCTAGAAATACTGTGATAGAGATAAAATTAAGAGTAACACTTTTAGCTGAAATTATTAACAGTCAATGAAAGAAAAATGTAGGAACGTAGCATACAAACTAATTTTCTATAGAAATATTAGTAAAACATTACTATGAGAAAAGATGAAGAATGAAGGATTATGCAGACACAGAAAAATTAATCTAACAAAGTTTAAAAATGAATGGAAGCTTTGGCAATTCAGCTACAATAATTCCTGTACAGAAGATTTCCAAGAACATTACATACAGGGCATTTTTCACCAAACCGTCCAGCTGTGTGTGCAAAATGTGCATTTCCTTGTGCAAATGGGGTTTTCAAATCAAGTATTAGCTCATAGCAAATTGCAGCTCCATGTATCTATCTGTGCATTGAACAATCTATATGATAACCGTAAACTTTCATCTTCTACATGGAATTCCCTCTGTTTTTTGGTGTACTATACAAAAACATTCTTTTTAGATGTTTGTGGGAAAACTTCTTCCTGACTATGTTTTGGAAGGGATCACATTATAGCTTAGTTAACAGCATACTTTTTGCAATCCTCTATATGCAAAAAAATACAACACGATAACTTTATATGCCCATGCTTCTAAAAAAAGGCTGTCAGCTGCTGCCATCAAAAAAGGAAAGCAAAAATCATAGGCATACAAGAGCAGTAAATGTGTTGTGTTGTCATGACAACTGCCATTTCTAGCCTGGAAAGCTGAGAGAGAAAACATGCATGCATAGAGGAATAGGAGAGAAAACTTTATGAGATGTCCAGGCCAAAATTAGAATTAAGCCAAACTGTCTCAAATATTTCCAAGGAAAGATGAAAAGATTTTGTTGCATGCGTTGATTGATATCGAAAAGTATAAGTCCTAAGGAAAAAATCACTGTCCTGAAATGTGAAGTACTCGTGGAGTGTTTGAAAGGAAAGACAACAGTGGTGCTAAGAAGAAGGAAACCTGAATGAAAGTTTCTATCATTCTAAGTTTCTTGAAAGCAAAAAAATTTCCATGTTATTTAAGCTTAATGGAGTCATGGACACAGTGAAGACATCTCTATTTAGCAAGGTGTTTTTTAGGATAAATACCATTCTTGTGTTTCCAGAACTCGATTTTATTAAGGGCACAGTTTGTGACATAAACAGGGATTGATTCAACACCCAGAAAAGGAGACAGCTTCCACGGCTGGGGTTTATCTTTGCACAAATTTCACTCATGTGCACTAAGAAGGAGTTAAAACTTTTGGCACCACAGTTCTCAAAATCATAACACTGGGTCAGATTATTGACATTGAAATATCGATCACATCTCGTGCCATGAATAAACTTGAAAAATGAAGATAAAGCCTGAGATACAGGGATTTTTTTCCCCTCAGTCATTGAGTGTATTAAAATTATTCATACTGGGTAAGCTTAGATTGTAAAGCTCAAGCAAAAGAAGCAGAGACAAAGCTCAAAAATAGGACATATGTCAGATAAGCCATGTAAGGCTAATGTATGCCACAGTCAACATTGCAGCCTCATGGTTTGGTGACTTTTATTCTTGTAAATGTGGAGAAGTAGTAAAAAATTACAAACCCAAATTATCTAGAAGAAGACAACATACTTTAAAATACTTTAAAAGTGACTCGTCGTGTGTTGCCTTACTGCTGAGCCATATCATCTTGCGAAGAGTAGTAAACTGAATGTACGTTACTATATCCCTCCGTTTTCTCTCACTCCCAAAAATTATATTAGGAAGATCTTTACTTTGATTGTGCAGTTCATACATTTTGCATGAAATTCCATATACTTCTTCAAGTTGTGCCTCAAACAAAACGTTTCCCTGTGCTGAAGCTAGCCTTACAGATGAGGAAAGGAGAACGCTAGGGGTATTAATAATTAAGCAAGGACCCCTGGAAGCAGGAGGGAGCCAGGAAAGCACTGAAGCTTGTTTCAGGATCCAGAAGACAATTAGAGCTTTGATAATAATAAAAGATTCATAAGCAGCAAGGTCTATAAAAGGCTTTGCAGATACTTCCAAAGTGAAAGGAAGAAAAAATAAAAACATATTCATTACTTAATAGAACAGGAAAATATGTAACAAGTGATGCAAGCTGATGTTCTCAGTGAACTCCCTGATTCAATTTTTACACAGACATTCAGATGCAACCAGATGCTTAATGCAATTATATTAACAGTGCACAGGTGTACAGATCAGAGTAGGAGAACAGAGTAGATAATTTCAGTGTATTACAGAATTTATGGTAGGGGGTATTCTAGTGTTCAGGGCCTGATGTAAATAATTTGGAGGGCTAGTTAAAACAAACTTTTAACTTAGCATTTTCTTGCTGCAGTTGTTGTTGTTATTGGAAGAGAAGGAGGGCCCAAGAGACTGGTTAAAGGGGGTTTTTATTTTAAAAAAATTCAACATAGAGTGGGATAAAGCCTGAGAATTAAGATGATTCAGATTAACTTCATTAACAGGAAATATACTTAAATGCTTAAAAAATAATAATATATAAGCGGGTAGGAGAGAGTAAGGAGTAATTAGAAGAGCAAACTGTTTGAGATGTAACTTCTCCAAGCAAATCCAATATTCATTCTAGTGTGGTTACTAGTACAAATATGAACATAGATGCAGTATTGTCTTAACTTTAATAAGTCTTCTCATATGAACGCATGGAATTAGGATATATCTTTTGGGTAAGGATATATTTTGGGAAAAAATGCCATAAAATGGGCACATACTTTGTTGAAAAATTCTGCTTAGATCTAGCTGCAATAGGTTTCTGTCAGAAAGGAAGGCAAATAATAACAGTCATAGTCTCTTCTATGCCCAAGTTTGTGTTGTTATTTCCCTTAGTGATTCAGATGATGAAGAAGATAATATAATTATAAAATACACAGATGACGCCTAAGAAGAACAGACTAAAAACTTTTCAGAGACAGGATTAGAATCCAAAATAATCTCACTAAGTTGGAGAATAGTCTAAAATCAAGAAGAGAAAATTAGATAAAAACAATGGTAAAGTCTGTAAGAAAGACAGAATGCATAATTACAAAACAGGGAACTCAGGGCTCATTGGCAGTATTGCAGAAAAGGTACAGTGATTTATAATGAATTGCAAACCAAATATGAATAACCTGCATGAGATAGATACAAAATTTCCCAAGTCTCATTCTGGAATATCTTACAGAGAGCACAATTCACAAGGCATAGTAGATAACATTTCATTAAAGTCAGATGAGACTGGCTGGAATAATGTCTGGTTTGGAAACACAGGTTTGGGGATCATTTGGAAAAATCAAAAAGTCAAAAAGAAGAACGAGTGGACTGAAAATGAAGTTTGATGGAGTGATATTTTCAAGGTTTGGTTTCAGTGCAGAAAGGAAGATGGAAGAGCAGTGTCTGTGCACAACCCATTTTCCAATATGGCTACCGAGCATAGGGAAGAACAAAATGGCTCAGTTTTCAGAAACTTATTCAATCAGAGAGTAAAAAATATACCTATCTGCCAGCACAGTTAAGTTCTGGAAAAAGGGAGTTTGGAAGAGATACTCTGGAATCTCCTTCTTTACAATAGTTAGTAATAGTAATAGCAATAGTAATAGTAATAATATCACCTGTCAAGACAGGCATGTTGCTGTGACCCTTGCATACACATTGAGAGATGAAAATGGCCTGGATGGTTCTCCCCAGGTAGTGAATCAGGTTAGCCAAGGCCCTGCTCTGTTTCACAGCGTTTTCCAGGAATAATCCAATTCTCAGTTGTGTGACCGCTGGCCTCCCATCAAAGGGTAGGGAGCAATAGTTGTCCATGTCATTGTGGTGGCACTGGGCACACAATGTCCCTTTATCCTTAGTTTAGATATTTTCATAATGGAAACTGCTGAAAAAGATACAGTAAAAATTAGTTGGTGGTTCAGACTTACTGATTTATTGGAACAGATTAAACCTCTGAGTCATGAAGATACTTACGCAGTGTGTGACTTGTACACTTGAGTCATCACTCAGATTGAGATTGTTTTATTATAACTACATGTGTACAATATCGTATCTTCCTTTAGGGTCTGGTGTATCCCACAATTCATGGTAGAATGCTCTTGCCTTTTGTATGCAAATCAGAAGAGGCAGAACATTATAAAACACATTCCAAGAAGTGATCATTGTCAGGCAGCTGGACTTCATTGCCAGAAGTGTCTCTATCCACCTCTCAGACTTCATCTATGCCCATTGTTGTGTTCACTTCGATCCTATAGCCCGTGTCAATCACTGTAACAAGACCATTATTACGCTGCATCTTTTTCTGTTCTTGTATGAACGGGTATGTGTGTGTCTGTACCTATCAACTCCACATTCCCACACTCCAATTCTATACATGCATCTTTTCCTTCCTACTCAAATCCAAAAAACTTGTGACTTTACAGTAACAAAAACCCCAATGATTTCTTTGTAGAATACAATGACAAATATTTTAAAAACTCTGCGAAAGAACCAAATTGTTCTCACACCTTCGAAGTTAAACAAAGACTTTTACTTCTCCTGGCTGCTGGGTTTCATTTCTCACTACTTCAGTTCTTGTTTAATCATTTGCCTCCGTTGATTTGGTAGCGTTTGATGTCTACTTTTAACTAGCATAAAGGCAACACCCATGGAGAATATTTTCTGCAGACAGGCGGCTGTTAAAAGTGTCTTTAAAATAGCACAGGTTTATGATACTGAATGTGCTGCAAGAAACCAAAGCACAAACCTGCTTAAGGAATCAGAAAGATTTGTTTATATATTTGAACACAAAATTAAATTCTAACTTCAAGTTGTATCCTGTGAGATCAATGATGATTATGTTTGCTTTGCAAGAATAAACATCTCATCTCATTTAACATGCCTTCCCCTTCATCCTTACTGCATGGAGTAGACTGAGTATCCCTATGTGTTTCTTTTGGAGGTACCTGCCAGCAAAAATAAAAGAGTCAATGCAAACGCTCACTCTAATGTATTCTGTAACACGTAAGGCTTACTGATCGTTATACGTCATAAAATTCAACTCACTTCCTAAACACATAAAATCGCCAGGTTTTTAAATAAACGACAATTTAAAAAAAAAGAACATGATTTATTGGTCATTGGAGGAAGAACAAGAAACGATAACAGTTCTGTGATTCACTGTGAATGCACATACCTATTAAATAATCCTGATGAATGTAAAAAGCAGCCACATAATTTTCACTCAGTTACAAAAATAGAATAAATTGGAGGTTTCTAAAGGATGACATGAAAGAAGAAAATATTCAAATTCGTGGCTGATACAGGACATTAACACAAACAATTCTTAAAAATAGTTCTTTTTAGCAGGACAAATACCTTAGCGTTCAAAAATAAGTATCTGACACAGAGACTTCATATGAACAGAGGGGTTGACTATACTTTGCCCATGTCTGATGAATTTCTGAAAATTTGAGAGATCAGGAGAATTAGACGGTAGCTTGACATTGCTCTCATTAGGTTTTAGGACATAAATTGTATGTCACACACACATACTTGAGTTGTGTAATTGCCAAAGTATGGATAAAGTATGGATCAGTCCCATGCAGCAAAATGAGTGCAGGGATCGGCAGCTCCTACTTACGGAGCCTGTTTTGGGACCAGCCAGGAGTTTCAGCGAGGTGCAAACCCTGTGCAAGTGCAGCCACACTGCCCTGAGAAGCGAGCTTCTGCCCATGTCCGTAGTATTGCACTGTGAGGGTGGGTGCACTTGCTTGGTGGTGCTGGCTCAGGGTAGCCAGAGTTACTTCATAGCTCAAACCTGCCCCTTATGCAGTCAAAAAACTGAATTCTTAGAGGAAGGAAAATGGTGATGCACCGTTCCGTGAACTCTCTTTGCTTGCTGTGTCTGGAAAAAAGATTTCTAGAACACAAAAACATGGAAAAAACCCTTTTCCCACAAAAATACACGTGAAACAACATATAGAACTGTTCTGGTTTTTACACTGGATTATTATTAAATGCTAAATCAAGATCAAAGTTTGGTCCTAATCTTCAAAGGTCTCCAGAAGTTCATCCCAAGATAATCAGCAAACAGACCACACTGTCTGAGTACGGCCTCCCACGGTATGTCCTGTCCTTTCCTATGATGTTACTGTTGAATTTACCAGAAAATAATGCAGGTCTACGGCAGGAGAATTAACCTTTTGTGCTTATAGAGATGTAAAGAGCCAGAGACTTCATGGATGTCTGAACAAGCATAAAAGACACTTCTCCATCTTAGCTTTTGGCAATACAAATCCCTTCAATACAAATGGATGAAGAAACATAATTGTGTGTATGGTGATAAAGCCTACAGAATGATGGTGAGTAGACAGGAAGCTGAGATGAGAAAATTTTAATCTATTCATGCCAAAATCAGAAAGCCTGGAAATGTAAAATGGGGAACTATTGCTATAAACATTAATTTTCAGAGATCTATCATCTACAATTCATGTAGATATATTGGGTTCAGCAACTGCAAACAGCTTTAATCAGAATAATTTTTACTTTAAACACTGTTTATTAAATATGTGGAGAAGGCCCAGAAAGACAAATTAACAGTCCCAGAGTGAAAGCAATTACATCAGAGTTCTATAAATTCTCAGTGTGAATGTTCTGTAGACAGAAAGAACATTTATGACTAGGAGTAGAATGACATCTATTTGGTGCTGTGAAATGTGGTTTTATTTGTTGTTGTAGTCTTGTGTGGGCAGTAGGTACCTCAAAAAAATAAGGTTTTAACCATATTATTTGGTAGATACATATAAGTTGTGGGGGGTTTCTTGTAGGATTATTTTTCATGATGAATAATTGCGTAGTATGTTCCAGTGATATCATATAGTAAAAACAAAGCCCTTGAAGAGACTTTCTTGTAATGAATCATTTGCTATATTTCCTTTTGTTTAAGATTACAAATATTAGGTAAAGTTAATATTTTAGACTGGTAATATTATAGTAACACTAGGAAGAACTATATCTCCAAACTAGAATTTAGCTCGATCTGTTGAAATTAAGATTGATTTTACATGCAGAGTTTTAGTAAATAAAAGGTGGCATCTTTTTTAGGTATCAGAAGGTTCTGGAGAACAAAATACAATGCTGTTCACATTGTTTTCATAATTATCTTTGCAACTTTGCATAATTTGTATAGCCCAGTCTTAAACCCCATTCACTTAATGAACTTTGGATCAGTATTCATCAACACCATAGTAACTGATGGTCTAGTCAAAGAAGAGCAGAAAATATGTTTCACTGCATGGCAGTCAAACACAAGATGATCAGTTAAAGCAGTTCATGATCTGAATTCTGTAACTGATTAACAAAAAAAGTCTCTGCATAACTTTTTCTCCCTTCTCAGAGCTTACCGTAGCTGCATTTCAGTATCAGAAGTCTTTACTCCCTAGCATGATACACACACACAAAGTTTCGAAAGAGGGAATTATCCACTGGATCCTCAGCTGCACGAGTGGGATAAGAAGAATTCTTCCAATACATATTGCATGTCAGCGAATTCTCATTACATTCTTCCCCAGAGCCAGAAATCTATTGAAGTCTTTGGAGTTATGTCAGTTTGTATTAGTTGTGATTCAGGGTTTTGATGTAGAGACTTCTAACTATAAGAATGCATAGTGATCCTGAACACATTAGCATATGCTGGGTGCTTAAATTTAAGCCTTTTTAAGGTACCAAGCGTTAGACATCCAGAAGCCAGAAAAGAAAAAAGGCAATTTAACCATGCACAGAATTGTAGTCTGTCCATCAAAAGTTTCGTGTGAAGGGTCATTCTGCTTGTTTCATGAAAAGAAAGGAGAAGGGACCACAGGAGAAATCTAACAGAACTGAAGTATACTGCCTTTCCATTAAGTATTTCAGTGCCAGCTTCTTGTCCAAAAGAACAGAGCAGTGTGAAATGGGAAGCTCTGATTTTTCATGTAAGGAAATATTGTATGTTTTGTTTCCCTTATTGTTCCAATTCAGCCAGTCTTCATTAGAGAGCAGCCCCATTGATATCTGTGGGACATTATATAATAACTCCTTTGTATGCCTTCTCTTCAATGTTAAGAGTAATTATCCTGTCCCTTCACAAAGCATTCTACCATTATTCAGAAGAAATCTCAAGAAGTCATGGCCTTATCATAGAATGAACTATGTTTTGTGAACAGCATACCTATTATCTGTGAGAAAAAAGGTATAATTTGTCCTTTTGCCCAGGGCTTGCTGACATACATTGCACAGCACAAACTCTGAGGGAATAACTTCATTTATACTACCCCGTTTTGCCTTCAAAAAAGAGAAAGAGAAAGAAAGGGATGAGTTAAGATCCGTATAACCTACAACTACCCTCTCATTCAGGCATAGAATGCATTCAAATTCCTCCCAAGTATAACAACAACATTTTCATTCAAGACAAAAGCTTTTCATATTATTAATATTTATATTCTGTTTCAGTACAATTTTCTCTGTTGAGTTGATCTCAGTAGAGTGGTCTGCTTTGTCCACAGGCGTTCTTATTCTTTGGTTTCATTTATTTTAAACTTCTATGATTCTGAAGCTTGGGGTCCAGCCTAAATCCCAGTTTTCGAAAGGAAAATGAAGCTGAGGATTATTATTATTATTGAGAAATATTTCCAAATTCTTCAAGTAATCTGAAGTATATTAAATTGCTTGTGAGAGTTTGTGTGTATATGCATGCGTTAAATCAGAGGTTGTCAACCAGGAGCCTTAGGGCACTTATGGAACTGTATACTACTACTCAGTTACACAAGGCAAAGGAAAAAAGAAAGAGCATTCATAGTCAGCTTAATTTTGCTAAATAATCGAAACATCTGCATATCCAGTAGACTTCTTTTAGGCATCTACATACCAGTACTAGAATAGATTTTTGTAATCACCAAAATCATATCTGGGTTTCTCACCTGTCTTAGAATTACGGCATGCTTTCTGAAAGCTGATCTCCACCATTGTTTTGAATGCCTAAAATACATTGTTTGTTAGACCTTGGTTCCTACATTACCTGAAAACAATTTATAGAAGATGATCCCTAAAACAATGACAGACAGTCTGCCTTAAAAAAGGATATGTGGTAACATCTACCTGGATTTTCTTCCACTCTCGTGAAAGAGGATATCATAAGTGTAGGAGGTTGGTGGAGCTGGTGCTCTGACACATGGGCCACATATCTCATAGAGGTTTTTTATTACTAGGACTGGCAGTGGAGTCCCCAAAGGAAACAGACAGTCCACATTTCCATGTGCAGGTTTGACAGAGGAGATCTTCCTCTGTTGACATTGTACTGTGAAATGGTCACACATCTGCATAAAGGGCAGGTTTATGAAGAATTCAGCCCGGATAAACGATGCATCTGCCCAAACAGTCATTCAAAAGTTACAGAATCCAGTAGATTGCTCAAAACCATCTCAGAACACCATTCCTCAACATTTCTCAACTGAGAGACCATCTAACTTTCTCAGCAAAATACCCCAAAATCTTGTTTTAGAGAACACTTTCCACTGAAAGGGAAGTGATTGGGAGTGGAGAAGGAAAGACTGGCTGGGAATTATGCAATAATGGCTTTATCACCATTTGTGTAATCAGTGAACACCTTGCATGGGTGTGGAGTGTGGAAATGGGACCATGAAGGTATAGTCCGTAACAAGATCCCCGCACATCACATGACCATCAGTATGGGTATTTAAAACTGCCTTCCTGAGTTCTCCTCTGCTTCCCTGTTCCCGAGAGACCTAAGTGCTGCTCAAAGTGCTGTAGGCAGCTGACTACTCCTCATCCAGCATTGTGTAAGGAATGAAGATTTTAGCTGATGGTTAAGAAAAATGCAGAGACTATCTGCTATGGTGGGTAGTGGCTAGACTCATGCTCCAGTGCTTAGTAGACTACCTGCTGAGGTTTCCCAGACAAAAGGTTGAGAAGCATCAGTGTGGAATGACATCTAGTAATGATCTGATCTTTACTATGCATCTGTACATCCTTATGAACAATTCCTTTCATGAATAACCTCCTTTTGTCTCACCAAAATATTTACAGATAACTCTTTCTCTCAAGGAAAACTCAAGGTAAAAATGCACGTCCTCGCTTCCATTTTGAGATGAAAGTTCCACCAGCGTTCATGTGACACAGGGGAGCATCAGCAACTGGTAGTAAAAGGCAGAAAAGTTCATACAGCGCTTGACCTCCAAGCTGAACTCTGGCAGCCTCTCAATGTCCAGATATCAAAGGAAAAACCAGTTCACACTGTTTCATAAACTCAACAACTATGAGAAACACTTTGAACAATGATGAGCCTTCATATTCAGACTCTTTCAAAAGGAAAAGAAAAATCTGAAGGAATTTAGACATCAGAAAAAAGTTAACCGTTAAGGCAGTGATGCAGTGGATTAGACTGCCCAGGAAGGTTGTGGAGTCTCCATCACCAGAGGACTGTCAGGCGAGGTAAGCGTACAAGAGTACAGATGGATGTTGTACAGTTCATGGCAGGAGGATGGATTACACATCTTCTCTTTCAGTCTTATTTTGTGTGATTTTTTTTTTGGTATGATTTTAACCCATGCAATGCCTGCATTTTCTAGGCAGCTTCTCAGCAAAGTGCTCTGAAATAACCTGCATACCCACAAGACTACACATCAGATACTTTCACAGCAAGCATTTCCATGATTTTACTCAAACTATGATTTTCCCCAGAGAAATGATTCCCAAGAAGCATTTCTTTTGAACAGACTATCATGTAATAGCTGTAAATTATAAAAAACTTGCTACAGTTATTCCTAAAAATGCCCACAGACTGGTGTGATACCTTCTGTGATCACTAGCAAAATGTTCTGTTGCCAGAGAAAATCAGAGCAGTAAAATCTGCGTATAGCTAACAAAGATTTTACATGCTACATTTCCAGCAGAGAAGCCTGATATCAAGAGATTTTGCTTTCTAATCAATAGAAAAGTTCCTCAGGGACTAGGAATATACTCAGTCTACAGCTCATTTTGTTTTCAACCTACAGGCAGTGTGCAAAGTGGGACAGAGCTCAGGTTAGCATGACCTGCATAAAACAAGGAGTGAAAAGACCATTAATCCTTCTCTTACCCAGTGTAAAAGCAAAAGCTAGTGTTGGCAACTGAAAAATCTCTAACACAGTTAACTACAGATCTGAAGTTTTGTTTCTGTTTTCTTTAGTCTTCTTTTTTTTCAGTGACCAGAGTGTATGTTGTTATGAGTATAATTAGATCATCAAAGGTCATATTCCATCAGGGTTTTTTTCTGTAACTAGCTTCCTTCCTCCACGTGTCAGCAGAAATTCTGCATTTTAAGATTAGATTCCAATCTTTATACTCCTGAAACTGATGATCATGAGAGCGGTTATCAAATGTTGCTTCACTTTTCTGGTAGTCTGGCAGCAGGTATTTGGACAATGTTACCAACTTTCCCAACAATGCCTTTATATCTCTTGTCTCCACACCTCGATAATTGCTCTTTTGAAAATCTTAGTGACTGGCACATTTTCAGAAATTTCTGAGGCAGCTTAAATGGACTGCTCTTTCCCAAATTCAGTCTATATTCCCAATACAGTGACCACAGATGGGCCAGCTAGCAAATGCATGATGTTGAGGTGTGACTGTTGCTCATTTACCTTAAATTTTTATGCCTGGATAGTACTTGTTCTCTCCCCCTTGGAGTTTCCCCAGAGCACTCCTGGCTTTGAATAAACTGCGATTTATTGTATCATGGAGAACATCATATGGCAGTTCCAGACTGTTGGGAAATAAATAATAAATTACAAATAAAAAAAGCTTTATTTTTCAAAACTTTGCATTTGAAAAGGTCTTCTACAGTGCTTCGTTATTAAAGTACTTAACAAGCGTACAAAAAAATTTGGTGTGCCTGGCAAAACAAAAATGGTAACATCGCTACTCATGTCTGCCTACCAGGGAGAGGGCTCTAGTACAACCTAAATCATTTCAGAAGGATGGTCTCTGTTCTGCATAACTTCTAGCTGAAGGAAGAATGGACAGACAAGCAAAGAGAGAGCAAAGGAAGAAAGATTTCAGAGTAGGCAGAAGCCTTAGCAATGAGTTCATTTAAGGGTGACAGGCCAGAAACCTGTATGGGACTGAACAGGGAGAAAAATTTGTGTCTAAGCACCATGCTGAGCAGTCACAACGATGCATAAAAAGTAACCTGAGAGGACAAGGGGGAATGGCTGTAAACTAAAAGAGGGTAGATTTAGATTAGATATTAGGAAGAAATTCTTCACCGTGAGGGTGGTGAGGCCCTGGCCCAGGTTGCCCAGAGAAGCTGTGGCTGCCCCCTCCCTGGCAGTGCTCAAGGCCAGGTTGGATGGAGCTCTGAGCAACCTGGGCTGGTGGAAGTTGTCCCTGCTCATGGCAGGGGGGTTGGAACCAGATGGTCTTTAAGGTCCCTTCCAATCCTTACCGTTCTATGATTTTATGGTTCTCTAGTATATAGGATAAAGCCCTCATGTGGAAACAGCATGGCTTATTCTGCTTTCATGCAGACTAGTTTCACAACAGCAAAAATCCTTCCACTGTAATAGAATTAATGAGGTTTTGTTAGCAAAGGCAGGGTGTGGAGAGAAGCAAGGAACCCATTAACAAAAGTAGGAGTAGTCTTCTGCAGCTTATGGTAAGAGCGATGAGTATAAATTATAAATGCTCTGGATCGATGGCAGGTGTATTAATTAAGCATTAGCGATACGGACTGTGTTTCATTAGCTTACTGTCACTGAAACAGAAGGTCTATGCAATATAACCGTGCACTACAGTTAGGGTTTTCTCCAAAGCCTTACATAGAATAAAATTGTAATTTTGCTGCCATCTGTAGCCATAGTTTTTCTTCTCTGTATAATTCCAAGGATACAGATGCTGAAAACAAGCAGAGAGGGTAATACGCTCTAGCTTGGAAATTGGCCAGTGAATAAGAAGGGAGTACGGTCAGAGACTTTGATAGTCAATGAGAGATCAGAGGAAAACTAGAAAGCCAAAGGGCCTGGAATCCTTCTCTGTAAATGCTGAATAAAGTATCGTGCTGCTGCAAAAGGGTAGAGCTGTCTGTTTGTCCATCTTTAAGAAAGTCAGGATTATTTTCATCAATTAACCAGCTTCTGAATAGTAAATTTTGCCACCAATATCACTATTTCTCCTTACTTGGTAGAGAGAAGGCTATTTCTTGTTGCATGATTTTAGCCATGTATCTGCTAACTGTCTTGTGAAAATGACAGCTACAGCAATGCTTTCTCACATGTTTTGATCCCCAAGGGTCTGAGCCGAGTTGTCCCTGTGTTTTCCCACTCCCATCCAGATGAAGACAGACCAAAGTGACAAACAGAAAAAGAAAGAACTTCTGATGGAGCTGGGGAAGCTAAATGATCTATTGAGATACAGAGGAAACCACTCACCCACGCCGTGACATGAAGAGTACTTTTCTTTAATGTAAGGAAAATGTAGCCAAATCAATATGGTCAATGCTGCGGGAGGTGAAAGAAAAGGCTTTTTAGCAATTCAATATAGTTTAGAAAATATACAGAGCCTGTTTTAAATGGTTTATATTTTTGCTGTGGTAACAGAGTGTTCCAGAGCTGAAGGACCTTCTATTCACCTCTGCAGCACTCATCGGTTTAGCTCCAAAGCCTTCTCTTGGTTGCACTTTTATGATCTTACCTCTACTGTGATAGCATTGTTGTTCAGAGCACTTTAACTAAAGGCATATGCAGTGGTACCTTTCCTTATTGTGAGAAACGTCTTATCTTAATGTGTCACATGAGGTACAGGCTCCGTTTAGAGGTACAACAAATTGGTTAATCTAAGTTTAGAGACTCTTCTTTCCTACAGCCCATATGCAGCCTTGCTGTGGATACAGCGTCTGTTGATTTGGTGTGCTTCCCTTAGGCTACAGAAATCAGCATTTTTCCCTTCCTGATTCAGGATACCAGTGTAAGTGGAGCAAAGTCAATAAGGATGCGATGTTTCAAGAAGGAGATGGTGACAGGATGAGTCACTGCACTGTTTTATGATTGTGATAATTGGGAGTGGTAGCCACTCAGGCAATAAAAATTCACTCCAAACTTCTTCCTCACGTTGGATCTCATCTAACTTTTCTCAACCATTAACTCACTTACTCTGTTAATGTTGCTAAAGAATATATGTGAAATATGTTATAAGTAAGATCAGCAAGTTTTTGTAATCTAATACATAAAATAGCTTCTTGTCACAAAGAGCAAGATGTCAAATTGTGATGGGGACGCTTGTATTAACACCTCTGTCGGCTCTTTCTCCCTTGTCAGAACAGTGATATATTTGACTTCTTTAAATGAAAACTAAAAATAACTGATTAAAAATGCTCTGAGAGTTCACCCCTATGAAAACAGGTTAAGGAGAGACAGAACAGGTCAGTCTTATGAAAATATGGTCAGGTGTTTCACAGAACACAATCTGTTATTTTTCATTGACAGGCTGCTTAGAAATCTTTCCCATATCAGGCACACAAGGAAATCATCAGGAAGAGACAAGAAAGATAAGCTGAGGTAAAAACAAGGGTAAAGAACCACTCCCCTGTGGCAGGGTTCTAGCAGATTTAGAGTTGTGGTACTGCCAAACCAGTGCAGAAAATGGGTTTCTACTCAAGATGTAAGAAATATTTCTATCCCACTGAAAATCTGGCCACAGAACAATAATGTTCTGAATATTTTTATTTTTTATTTTGAAATAAAAGACATTAGTACTCAGATTGTGACGAACACACTGCAGATGTTTGTCTGGTTCACTGCAATCACAGATTCTGAAATCCAGTTTTCTTCTCTCTCTGCTGTAGCTTGCCAGTTTGAAATGAAAGGTGCCCCTGTTGCTTGGCTCAGAGGTATGTAATTCCTGAGAAAGGTCTTTCTGTTTGTCTTTCCTCATTTTAATCAGCGGTGTGCAATGGGAAGGTGGTGTTAGCAATGGATGATCTGTTTTGTGTTTTCCAAAGGATATAATCTAATGACGGTTTGTAGTAAGCCTTTGAACTGCTTATGGATTGGTTGAAGCAACTAGATTTTCTGTTTAGTTTTTGCAAGGAGTTCTGAGTAGCGGAGACTTTTCTTCTGTGTGAAACCAAAGCATGCAGTGGTACTGATCTATTTTATTTGAATGACTGAACTTCCTGGGCAGATAAAAATTTGCAAGCTTAAATGCTATAAACTGGAGATGTACCTGCCACTAGCATACAAAGAAATTAACTGGAGGAATTATAGCAGCTTCTAGTGGACAAAAGATTCAATTTTGGGAAACCATTTTAATTGTGATGATCAACAGCTTGCCGGTGCCAGTTAAAGGTTACAAGGCTAATCCTTCTAGCAGTCATAAGGCAGTATTCACATTGCTTAACTTTAGCCATCTAAGTTAGGTTCCTAAGGAGTCTAGTCTCCTCAAGCCACCCTGGAGCAAAGTGCGTGAGTGTAATTTAAAATCCTCTGGAGGGTAATTCAGAGAGTCTGAAGTTGAGGCATTCCAGAAAGAAACTGGGATTAGGTGTCTAAATTCAGTAGCATGAATATGCCGTTCTTGTGACTTGCTGGGGAGTCAACGGGGAGCAGCCGGTAGCAGTGTAACTCTTGCTTTCCTTAGAGTGAGGGCAGCGAGGTCTCTGGAGCCCGCTGCCCTCCTTGCACTCGCAGGGCAGCTGCTGCTGCTGCTGCTGAATGCGGTGCAGGGATGCGCAGCCTTCTGCAGGTGACAGGGCACTGTCAGAGACGCTCCCAGCTGCTCCAGGATTGAAATTACTATGGGTTATTTATGCCAGACCTATTTAAATGCCCGACAGAAGACAAAAAAATGAGACAAAATTGCCAGCTCAGTAAAGAATCTAAAATTTACTTTAATTAAAAAAACAATTAAAATAAGGTAAGCAAAAAAAGTGCTTCAAGGGGATCCAGTCATAAACCAGTATTATCCTGAAAGTCTAAAGCTTTCAATATTACATGAATTATAAATTATTAAATGTAACAATCAAAAGATTTCCAGATATTTCCCTGCTGATGTATAGTCTTCTATCACTCCTTGTCACCTTGTGTTTGTGTCATCCTATGTATAACAGAATTGTCTTCAGCCCATAACAATTCATGGTTAAGTGGTTTTTTTAACCTTAAGATTCAGCATTGTTGTAATCAAAATGTAACAAAAATTGTGGTGTGAGACGTATTTTAGCTGCAGTCGATCTTAACACAGCGTTAGCATCTCACCCATTTTATAGCAAAAGTATACACCGCTTGCAAAATAACTTGACTAACAGAGTAACAGATTAGCATGTACACACTTCTGAATTTTCTGTTTTAGATCACAGCTGGTGTTAACTGAAATCAGTTCTTTAGCATTGTGACAGTTTACATCATTGAGGGATCTCCTTATGCTTCTTTTGGGTCTTCTCCTTCTGTTTCTTTTCCTCCAACAGAGTTTTCACTATTGTTTTTTGTCCTAGTAAGAACAGTCTAACAAACTCTTATTTGCTCACCTAATGTAAATGCAATTGCTCTTTTGATCTGTCCTACTAGCCAGCGTATAAATGACAGAAATGTACAGTGATGATTTTAAGTCTGAAATTTCCTGTCTCCCTTGGACAATAAATATGCCAAAATGTTGAAGCAATTTGGATCAAACAATCTAAACAACCTTTTAATAACCACCTACTCACTTGTAGACAGATGAGTTCCATTTCCTTCTCTTCTTCCCCTCTCCACCTACTTCAAAGTAAAATAAAGTGGTAGCACAGTCTATTATTTTCTGGCTTTGCCTTACTTTAATGAGTCCTATCTTTATTGATCTTCCCGAAAGCTGGGTGCCATCTAGCCTGGGTACTAGCCTATTGCCTGGACAACCCTACAGTCTGATGTTTAATGGGGGTTTATTAGAGGCACATAGACAATTTAAAAATTACAGTTTTGTGAATCCAAACTTCAGTCCAAACTTTTTTGTGACTATTCTTCTACTGGTTTAGTAACCATGATGCTGAAAGTGGAGAGAAGATATGTGAATTCTGCTTCTGGTTCTCCTTCAGCACCTCCAATTCCTCAGTCTGTTCTTCACCCTCCTAGCTGGAGACCAGCCTCTGGCAGATACCATGTGCATATGTAATACGGTTTGAACTTCAGCTGAAGCCTCCCTTGTGTTCTACAGATTCACATACACCTGCAACTACAGTCACTACAACTTACTTCTTGCTAACAATTGCTTCATTGAACAGCTCAAAGACAAAAGAAGTTTGAGGAAAAAGTCTTCTAAATATGTAAGTTCTTCTCAGTTCTGTTACCACGTGCATTGTAGGTACCAAACCTTTCAGCATTTGCACTGAGAGGGAGATGTCCAGGATGATCCTTCAGTACTGCATCTGGGCATAAAATGGCAGATTTGAGAGAGAAACAACACTGTACTACAACTGTAACTAAATAGTACATCTGTACCTATGTATCAAAACAGGTGCTATCTGCTACAGCTTATTAGATCTGCTTGTACTGCTTTCCAGATTCCCAAAGAGAAAATGCCTTTTGCCTGAGGAGAGATAAAAATCTTTTACACCATACAAACATGTAATCAAACAAAATTGACTCCCTGAGTGACAGAGTAATATTCTGGAGATTTTGTTTGGTCAATAATATGCTACTTCTTGTAGCAGCATCTTAGGTAATGAGAAAAGGACATTTTTAGTTCTTGTACGTTTTTAGTCTTTATATGTAACTAGATCAGATGATGAACTATAAACCTTTATCTTAAAATAAGGTTGATTCACAGAATCACAGAATCACAGAATGTTCGGGGTTGGAAGAGACCTCTGTGGGTCATCTAGTCCAACCCCCCTGCTGAAGCAGGGTCACCCAGAGCAGGCTGCACAGGACCTTGTCCAGGCGGGTCTTGAATATCTCCAGAGAAGGAGACTCCACAAC
>Ga0065711_1006108_pt1 | contig 24885 bp, 15 predicted proteins | sample Hoacrofraction12_FD_59098 | JGI IMG/M metagenome (GOLD analysis project Ga0065711, IMG submission 59098) | Hoatzin crop microbial communities from Cojedes, Venezuela - Epithelial fraction 12 v2 (version 2) | ecosystem: Host-associated > Birds > Digestive system > Esophagus > Crop | place...
CTTTCTCCAGTCCTCAGGCACCTCTCCTGTCCTCCAGGACCTCTCAAAGATGATGGAGAGTGGCTCAGCAACGACATCCGCCAGCTCCCTCAGCACTCGTGGGTGCATTCCATCGGGGCCCATGGATTTGTGGATGTCCAGATCGCTTAAGTGATCCCTCACACAGTACTCCTCGACCAAGGGAAAGTCATCCTCTCTGTAGGCTTCCTCTCTTATGGGATGGGTAGCTCACCTAATAAAAACTAATAAATCTGCAAGAAAAATAAATTTTTAATTTTCTTCTCTACTAGATGGAAGAAATTTATGCAAGGGTCAGGCACTACCTAAGCTACTTGACAAAGCCTGTTATTTAACCAAAGCAATTAAGTCCACCAGTGTAATTCATCAGGAATTAAGTATCACAAATTTTGGATGATAAGTAGATAGAGTGCCTCCTCTACTTCATGGAAAACATTACAGACAGATCGATAGATATATGGACAGGTAGATTGATATGCCAGTCTTTTGAAAGGACACAGAGTACCTGCTGTTGTCAAACTAGAAATGAAGTGCATCTCTTCTAGTTAGCAGTAGATAGAAAGATGATAGGAAGGTAGAAGGACTTCAAATGCAGAAAAAGAGACGACTCTTTTCCAGGTTTTGAATTAGTTTTTATTTTTTTCTGGTATGTTAGAATTACTAATTAAACATTGCACTAAGGAAATATACTAGCAGATCTTTGGTGTTACTGATCTAATCACATTAAAATATTATGAAGACTTTGCATATAAGTGTGTAACCTGTTTATTCTTATAATGCTATGGATCCTATGTATTTGAGTTTACCTAAGATTGGACTAATTTCTTGTGGGACTAATGGATAATTTGCTCTTTAGGCATGTGCTTCTGACCCCACCAAAATACAAGAGAGAAAAACATCAATAAGATTAAATTTAGGAAGGAATTTCCCGATCAAACCAGATTCTGTCATAGGACAATAATCTTGAGCCCTTTTTCAAAAATTATTTCTATTTCTACAAAGTTAATTACCTCTTTTTAGTGGAAAAAATTTCCTAGTGATACTATTAGTAAGAATTTATAGGCACTTACTTGTAAGGCAGTCTCATCCTGGCTTTGCGCCCTCCTGAGCAGCACTGGCCAGTTTGGCAAGGAAGTGTTTTGCAGCACTGGTGGTATCCAGTATCTCTTTTGCTTGAAGTGAAATTTTCTTTGATGTTATTTTCTGGGGGTTCATTTTTACATTCCCTTAACACATTTTTGTGTTTAGTGTCCTATTTTTTAATCATAGTTCACTTGCAGCAGCATTATTTTGCAATCATCTTGACATTTGTAATGTTAGCTCTGCAGACTTGCATTAACCTCATTTTGCCATCATCTTGATGTACGAACCTGCACATAGACCCATACAGAAATAATTTTACATTCATCCTAGTGTGTGTAGTAATGTCTCATTAGACTTGAACTAACAGAATTTTGTCATCATAATTTGCTGTCATAATAACCCAGTCTTCACTGATTTAATGTGACAGTCTTTTGCCACTGTAACGAAGGCTTTGAGCAATTGTTATCCGGGGCACTTAAGGTGAAATCAATGTAATTAAAACACAGACCTTTAATAGTCCTATACTTTAAGCAGTTTGTCACATATCTTAAACGATAATTAATCATGCTAGTGTTTAGCATTTGTTTAGCTCGTAAGTGTGCATTTTCTACATGGGAAAGAAAAAAAAACCAGAAGTTGAACGATGAGTGACTGGCAGAACTGCCAATAGAATTTAGGTCTCCAGGTTGTCAGTGTACTCCTGTATCCACTGGGCTGCTCTCCTTTCACAGCGCAATTAATTTTGCTTATGAGATGAATACAAACTTGAACTGTATGTGACAGGTCGTATTAACTAGTCTGTAATTCTTGTTTCAGAGAGTTACAGAAACAAGGAGGTGAAAGGCATTAGATTTCTTCTACTGCAAGGGTTGAGATAGATCAAATATACTTTGTCACCCTTGAAAGAATGTGTTAAACTTTTCCTTACAAACTTCCACTTACAAGGGTTTGACAACCTCTGTGTGTATGTAAGTAACTTGGTACTCACAATTTTCTCCTAATATCAAAACTGAGTTGGCTTTACTCAAAAGATGTCCATCTCCTTGGCATTTGTGAAAAATAATAAAGCAGTGTCATCTTTAGATGCTGAAAGGCAGCAGCTATGTACTCCTTCGCCTTTCCTTTCCAGACCAAACACATGACGTTCCCTCAATCTTTCTTTACAAAGAAAACCGCTTGTTTGGGTATTTGTGATGCTGAGTGCTCTCCAGTTTATCTGTGGCTTTCATAAAGCATTGTGTCAAAACTGGCCACAGCTGAAAAGTTGACTGGAGCAGAGTACAGCTCAGGGAGTACGTGATGGGGTGACCAGGATACTGCGTAGGCGGCTGGCCCTTGAGTTGTGTTTTCCCTGAAGAAATCTGTGTTTATGTTAGCAGCTAACACATTTGCTATGCAAAGTGACCTTGAGTTGTCTTTGGCAGAGCTGATGCAGCTCGCCTGCAGACCTAGGTGAATTTGCTGTCTCGTACGTATGGATTGTTGACTGATTCACAATTACCTCTTAGTTCCGTATTGATATTCTTTGCAATCAGCTTGGCATTTTTCCTCTGCTCCTTATGTATTGTATTTGCTTTTGTTTTGTAAATACCTGCTTCTCTTCTAGACTAAATTTGGTTTTGTTTGCAGTTGTTTGAGAGGAACTTCTTTTCTTAGTAATGACATGTAGGCACCTCAGCAGTGTTTTCAAACATCTTCCAATTATCGTTCACATTGCTCTGTTGAACTTCTTTCTCCTTACTGATGAGGGTTTATAATTGTTTTCAACTTTGTGAAATTGAGTCCTCTTAAAAGATGTGTTGGTATGCACACGCGTGTTACCATCGCCAGCACTTGCTTGTGCGTGCACTCCGTCTCTCAGTGACATCCATGCATGCAAACACATGTGTGTGCATAAAAAGTGGTTAGTATGTCACGATTTACATGTGATGCAAGTAATCAAGTTATTAGCTGCGTTTAAGCAACTGCTCATTGTGGAGTCTGGGATCAGTTCCTCTGTAACGTTGATGAGGTTGAATACAGACTTCCCCTGGGTGAGTTGCAATGGCTCTCAGAATGGAATTTATTTCACGTGTGTTCTAGACCCACCCTGAGAACGTAACTGCACCAAAGGGCTTTCTGCTGAACTGGGGGACCTCATGTGATGCACTGTGTCTCCCTTCTGGTCTGTGTGACCAAGTTTTCTTCCTGTGGATGTTGAGAAGATGGGGAGAAGAGGGCCAGTCCGATCTCGGCCTTTCATGGTCTAGACACACAACCAAAGGTAGGAAAAAAAAGAGAAAGTCAGAGTCAGACACCCCCACCCACACACCCCTGACGGCAGACTGGGGCAGGAACCTGTTTTAGATACTCAGACACTGTCTGGAAAAGGATCCTCTCTGTAGGTTACATGGGACACTTACAGTGATTGGACTGAGTTACACGCCTGAATCTAGAGAAAGGAATATTAGTTAATAAGATGTTCTCCCTTCTGGTCATCTGAGCTTCTCTTGAGAGATTAAGACCAGATATTTTATAGGCATAAATTAGTTATTCTAATTCCTCTTTATTACTTGGACTCTTACCATGTATATATCAGTAATTAAAATCTTCTTCCTCTTCTTTTCTTTGTACTCTTAATATGAGTTTTTATATAATTTGCTATCCTTTCTTACACTTTCCTTTTGATGGCTCAGTATATCTGCTGAGTAGTCTGGCCCAGCTGACTCCAGTTAAAACTGATTTCGTTTCTGCTGAGGTGAAAGTTTCTCGAAGTTGGAGAATTGACAGGATTTGAGAATAAAAATCTGCAAAACAGGAACATTATGCGGCTAGGAAATGGAGGCAGCAAATACTACCCTGCTAAATCTGCGTGGGACCTCGCCCCAGAGAGAGTTCCCCTAAGTAAAAAGGACTTGTTCTTTCGCTGAAGCTTTCCAAAACAGATAGTGATTGCTGCTTGTTTTCTGAGTGTTACTTGTTATGTTGAACTAGGAAGAGGTGAGCCCAGCCCTTCTTTGTCCTAGATGCTCTCCAAAAAAGAATAACCCGCATTCCACAGCAACTATGGCAGGAAGGAGATAGCTTACTTGAGGAGAGCACACACAGAGTAATGAACTAATATGCTGGTTCATACGCTAGAGCATGTTTCCAGACAGAAGTGTTTCATGATATCAAAATACATTAAATGGAAACTGGATGGTTTCTAACAGCCCCTTACGTATGAGCGAGCTTTGCCTTAATTATTATATTGACTGCTAATTTTCTGTCTATAAACTTATATATATCTCTTCCACTCTGGAAGCCAAAACCCACTACTTCCTTCAGAATTTAGAGCAAGTGGGTTTTTTTTTTTCTTGTCTTTTACTTTCTGGTCTGCAGATCAAATAAGCATACAGAGAAAAAAAACACAACACCTTTGCAACCTGTACTAAAAACCTCTACAATGTATTAATTTTTGAAGTAAAAATAGGCTAAGAAACAAAAGAAAGAAGTTCTTCAGTGGCTCACATTGGAAATATTTTCCTTTTTTTCTTCTTCTTTCTTGCTGATTTCACAGGAAAATCAGAAGCTGTCTGTTTACTCCTGTTGTGATAAATCTGTGGAAGATTTGTTTTTCCTCTGTTGCTGACACACAAGTGGTTTGGTTTTTTTATAACAGGAAGTGAATAAGAAAAAGACTCGGAGCCGGTCTACCCACCAGGGCAAAACCCCACACTGCGTAGTAGTTCTTAAAAGATTCCCGCCGCAGTTCTCCCTGCACATCAGTCCGAGAGTCCCTAGAGCTCAGCACTTCTTCCCACACGGATAGATGTGATAGAGTTGCAAATTCTGGCAAGAGCACAGAGACGTCTTGTTTTGAGCCTAATGGCTGAACTGAGCAATGGGCTTGGATTGCCTTGATATTTTTAGGTCAGCGCTGGCAGGGAGTTAAAAACAGGGTGGAATAAAGGTTGAAAAGTTTTCTGAAATTATAAGCAAAATACTGTCTGCCTTAGGTTTATGCTGTAAGCGCTCTGCCTGATGCTGAGTTGTATTGGCAAACAACGTGTGCCACTGGGATGTTTAAAAAGTCATAAGAGGTTTGCAAATCAGTTTTGTGCAGCGTGCTACCTATTTGTTATTTTCTTGTTTTATGTGTTAACAGGAAAGGAGATTCTGTCTGTGTTAGGTGACATAAATGGCAGTGTGGTGTGCCTTTTGTTGGGGGTTTGTTTGGTACTTGCATCGTAGTAAATTACAGTGAGGTCAAAGATTTGCTGCTCTGTGGAGCTTGTTAATGTGAAGTTCTCGTTTGATTTATTTATGTTGAATTGGGGACCTCCCCTCCCATATAAAGTATTCTGGCTACTGTAATATTTCTTTTCTCTGTCAAAGCCATAATTTTCCAATTGTGTCTTTTTTTTTTTTTTTTTCCCCTGACAGAGAAGTCCTTTAATATGGTACGGGAGAGGAAGAGTCAGAGGCCTGAGAACTTGGTTCCCATGTCCAGTCTAAAGTTTGACCATTATCTTCAAGTCCTAACCTCCCTTCTGGTTTAGCTTGCTGAGACAATAAACTTGTCTGCCAAATTTGGATGTTGAAATCCATTTCTTTCCTAAGGTCATGCTGACGCATGCTGAACCCAGTCTCCTAAACGGTCCCTGAACAGGCAGTTTATTGTTGGGCCTTGTTTTCAGATCGCTACTGGCCTCGGCGGCATTTTCTCCAACTCTGCATTACTGTCACGCTCATACCATTAGAAAGGAGATATTTTCAACTTTATCAATACTTGGGTTTTGAAAAGAGCTCTCAAGCAGGAAAATAAACAGCCTCTGTATAAAGTGTTTGTTAATGGGTGGCTGAAAATCACCCTGATCATTACTGTGAAGGAGACTATTTTCTTTCATTTAACCCATTACTGATTGTGAAAGAGGAAGGCAACATTAAACTAGAGCTGCCAGCAATCATTTAAAAAGAATATACTTCTATCGTTCCAAGTTTTCTACATTTTCCAATGTCCCTGTGACTTCAAAGCTTGCTCCTTTCCCTTTTGTAGCCCGGGCGCTGTCGTCTCAGAGCACCGAGCCGTGCTGCTGCAGGTCGGAGCCTGCCACTTGCGGCATCTAGGAGGAAGAGTGAGGCAGGTGGCCTCTGACTACCACCATTTATCGAGCATACATTGGTTACTTGACATAGATGGGTGGGTTTGGATGACACAGTTGGGGACATAGTTTGGATGGGTGTACTCTTCACTGGATAAAGAACTGGCTGCATGGCCGAGCGCAGAGAGTGGTGGTGAACGGAGTGAAATCCAGCTGGTGGCCAGTCACAAGTGGTGTTCCTCAGGGCTCAGTTTTGGGTCCAGTCTTGTTTAACATCTTTATCAATGATCTGGATGAGGGGATTGAGTGCAGCCTCAGTAAGTTTGCAGATGACAGCAAGCTGGATGGGAGTGTCAATCTGCTTGAGAGTAGGAAGGCTCTGCAGAGGGATCCTGACAGACTGTATCAATGGGCTGAAGCCAGCTGTATGAGGTTCAACAAGGCCAAGTGCTGGGTCCTGCACTTGGGTCACAACAACCCCATGCAANGCTACAGGCTTGGGGAGGAGTGGCTGGAAATCTGCCCAGAGGAAAAGGACCTTGGGGTGTTGGTCGACAGTCGGCTGAACATGAGCCAGCAGTGTGCCCAGGTGGCCAAGAAGGCCAGTGGCATCCTGGCTTGTATGGAGGAATAGAGTGGCCAGCAGGACTGGGGAAGGGATCGTGCCGCTGTACTCAGTACTGGTGAGGCCTTACCTCGAGTACTGTGTTCAGTTTTGGGCCCCTCACTACAAGAAGGACATTGAGGTGTTGGAGCATGTCCAGAGAAGGGCAACGAGGCTGGTGAGGGCTCTAGAGAACAAGTCTTATGAGAAGCGGCTGAGGAAACTAGGGTTGTTTAGTGTGGAGAAGAGGAGGCTGAGGCGAGACCTTATGTCTCTCTACAGTGACTTCAAAGGTGGTTATAGTGAGGCAGGTGTTGGTCGCTTCTCCCAAGTAACTAGTGATAGGATGAGAGTCAATGACCTCAAGCTGCATCAAGGGAGGTTTCGACTGGATATTAGGAAAAATTTCTTTACTAAAAGAGTGGTCAGGCATTGGAACAGGCTGCCCAGGGAAGTGGTGGAGTCCCCATCCCTGGAGATGTTAAAAAAATGTTTAGATATGGCATTTCAGGACAAGGTTTAGTAGGCATGGTGTTGTTGGGTTGACAGTTGGACGTGATGATCTTAGTGGTCTTTTCCAATGTGATGATTCTGTGATTCTATGTTTCTATGAAATGAGTGACAACACTGCTCGTCAGAAGACCAGCAGAATCAATTAGAGCTTTAGTGGAATTTTGCTATCCTGTTTGCTCTGTGATCCTACTTTCTCAGGTTTTTCACTGTACAGACCTATTAGCAAAAGAAATATAAACTCCAGTCAGTGACACATCTAGTCTTCTCTCTGATCTCCTCCAGACAACTAGAGTAAATGTTTACTGTAAGTTTAAGGAAGATTCTATTCTTTTTTTATCTGAAAAGCACAGATAAAATGTCACGTAATCCACTTGGTATCTATTTGTCTAAGCCTCACAAAATAAGGTTGCAACACATGCACCAAATCAAATTGCCAGCACGCTCCCCATATGACAACCTTAAAATAGAAATAAACTGGACTAGATTTCAGTGATTTGGCATGTCATTGTGCAACAAACACTCTTACCATGTTTCTGCTGCTCTGCAGCAATCTTCCCAAACCTGCTTTTGTCCCACGGCACACCGAACGCAAACTACCTTCTTTTATGTGCGCCATGGAGTAACAACCCATGCCCAGGCAATGCCACCGAGCCATTAGTACCTGATAACTTGTTCTTCTGTTAGTGAGCTCTTTGGCTGCTCACTGTATTTCCAAGCACTCTGTTGTACAGAATAAGTTTCATTATTTTCAGGACCATATTAAACCGCACAGAGAAATTGCCGAGAAGGCTGGTGAGGCTAACACATTCCCAAATTCCAACTGTTGTTTTCACCAGAAAAATGAATATAAAAGGTATTTCTTGGCTAACCATCGATTCCCATATTGCTAATAGAATGCAACAGAGATTAGAGATTAGCAAGAAAAAAGTGACTATAAAGACTAGAGAGTTCAAACAAAGCATGCTGCTGAAGTCCCCATGCGTGAGAACTTTTATTAAATTCAGATTATTAAATTCAGAAGCACAGTGAAGAGAAGTAACTTCTGAATATCTTGCTACAGATGTCTTTTGAAGAACATGATGTTTATGACACAGAAAGTCGATATTCAAAGAGGATCCAGGAGCAGAACTCTCCCAGCTCCCCAGCTGGAAGGTAGTGGGATGAGGACAGCTGATGGAGGAGGCACTCCCCCAGGGCCGGGATGGGAGCAGGTCCCTCCACTCTGTGCCCTGGGTCGGATGTGGAGAACCTCATCCGCAGGGAGCCTTGTGTGGCCTCCCCGACACTTTGCCTTGCTCCCTGCTCCTGAGAGCAAGCGCCCTGAATGCGAGCCCTGAACGCAAGCCCTGAACACAAGCCCCTCTCTCCATAGGAAGCAGCTGGGCTCTGCTGCACTTGGCTTTGCTGGGGCAGTTGAAGTTCGTGGATTTTGGCAGTGGTGGGTTATAGTGCAAAACTTGCTGTTGCATGCAGAAGGCAATTCCCGGCTGAGGCAAACAAGGAGGGAGACCCAAAGGACTCTGCCTCTCTAGAGGGGTTTTACACTCCACTGTGCAGATTCCCAGCCCTTAGAGGGAGCAGGATGGACAAAAAAGCCATGGACATCCTTGCTCAGCAAAAAGCTTTCAGCATGGGCCACACAGGCTAGGAGAGCAAGCCACCCTTCTGCTGAGAACAACAAAGTTATTTGTAAAAACTGCTGAAAACTGCTGTGTGAAAACAGGGCTTTTTGTTAGAAAGGGAGCAGCTCCTACGTGTCCCAGGAGGCACTGGGGTCTCACACCAGGCTCCACCACAGCCATGGTGTTTCCTCCCCTTCTGGCTCCAAATGTCCAGTATAAGGTTACAGCATTACTAGTAACAGGTTATAATATTACTGCACAAGACAGAAAGTGACAATATCTGAGACATTAAGCCTGATCCACCTAGCCTATAAATCCCTCCTGACCAGAAAGAGCACCCAAGAGAGCAACTCCTCCAGTGCAGCCGCCTGGGATCCGCAGCCAGCGCCACTTTTTAAGCGACATTGCATCCTTCCTAGTGATAAGGCATCTGCTTGTCATCTGACAGAGCCATGCACCTTGCTTCTCCTTTCCCAGCTGCAGGCCTCCACACCAGGTCTCATCTTCAATCTTTATTTTACGACTGCAGACAATCCATCTCTGAAAGCCGTTGGTGTTAACAGCAATCGGAGAAAATACGAATAGTTCAAAGAGCAGGATATCTGAATGTGGGCTGTTCAGGTTACTGCATTCGTATTTTCATTTTGATTGCCTTTTCCCGTGCATACTAACAAGTTAACGAACTTTTCCTTCAAAAGCATTTTTTACTTTCTGACTGTCAAGAAAGGGGTACTGGCTTCTTATCATCAGACAGGTCTGAACATAATTTATAGAGATTTATTAATACTCCATAGACTTGTGTGCATAGACTGAAATTTATAGGGCCTAGGAAATATCTGAAACTTAGCTGGATTTACTGTTCAATTATTTAGCCAATAAAACACTTAAAAGCTTATTTATCATTCTGTATGTCATATTTCTGCACAGGTTATTTTACTGGCATAGTCATTCATTCAAACCTTTTACAGCATTGTTGTAAAATTCTGTTTCACTGTTTGCTTTATAAATTACCAATGAGTAACTCCTCATTTCCTACTAAGTAATTTATCCCAATGGCTGGTATCTTTACAGTGTTTTTCACTGAACTTTTGTTTGGACCACTTGCTTGTGGTAGGCAGATGGGTAGCTAATATGCTGTGCAATGAAATATTATTGTTAGCTAACAATGTACCACAGCTTCTGATAGTATGATAAAATATAAGGTACAGTAACATATAGGTAATAAAATTCCAATACGAATTCTTGAAAAAATATTATTTATGCTAATAAACACAGCAGTTGTCCATATACCAGAGAGTAACAGCTACAAAAATAATTATTTAACTTGGCTCTTCCTGACTTATTTTTCTTCCTTTTCTGTTGTGTTTGTACCATTGTATCAGTGCTGCTCCTACAGCTGCTGCATGCTGCTGTATTAGAGACTTGTGCTCAGTCCCCTGGTTTGTCTCCTAGCCTCAGCTGAAAGGTGTTTGGAAATACTGTATGCTCCTTCTGGATGGACTCTCATGGTCAATTCGAGCTACATATTACCTGGTTCAGAAGGAGCTTTCATTACCTTCTGTGATCTGCAAAGGCAGCTTTCTCCAGAGTTTGGACGGCAGATTCCTAACACTCAGGGCTCTCCTGATTCTCCAGAACTAAAATGTAGCAGATGTATTCACAGGGACTCCCAGCCGTGTTGCTCAAGACCCTTGGCTGAGACAGCATCAATTCAGTATCCGAATTGTCCTTCATCTGCTGTATAAATACTGCTGTATGTACTGCTCTTCTAACAAAACTCACCCATTCCTAGTTTCAGCAGACGGAGAAAACACAGAGAAAACAGCCACATGAGGGCAGCAAGGATTTAAATTTAAAATATTTAATAAAAAAAAAGCAACTGCTAACTGCAGCTTTATTCCATAGCGTAATTCCTTCACAAATTTTTGGCATTGTCACATACAAATTACTTCAGAGATATCAGAATGTTTAATACTTCTTTCTTTCTTTAAAATATTTTTCTCTTCTATTGATGATTACTGAATAATAGGACTTAGAAGTGTTTGCCTGCTTCTCTTTCCTGGATTTTCCTATGCAGAACTTTCACTGCTAGTGGCAAAGGCACAGTGGTGTCCTGAGATATAACAGCAGACCTTACTAAATACACCTTTTAACATTTTCTTCCCTTTCATTTGTCATTTTAGGAGCTGAATGTTGCACACTTGTACATCATTCTCATCTGGCTGCAGTTCTATCATAGACCCCGTGTGTGGCAGCATCTCATCCACATGGTAAGCTCGAAAAGTAATTACACTCAAGTCATATCACCAAAGGATGGCAGACACCAGGGAACTAATGACAGCAGTAGAAAGATGATAGAGATACTCGATGGTCAGATCAACTCACAAGAAAGATGGCAGATGTGAGCTTCTGGAGGAGCCCTTTCTGGCAGGACAACTTCTGTCCTGCTGCACAGACCCACAGATGCCTCATCATTTACTCCTCATTTGCACCACACATCAAACTACACAGAAACAGTGACGGCAAAAATCCACCAAGCAAGCAAAGGATTCAGTCCAGAAATTATGCTCCAGAGGTGATTTATTTCCTAGGACTTTCGGGCAAGTTAAAAATTTTGGATTCTGAAACTGCCAGATAAATGCACAATGTGTTAAAAAATCTTATAAACACACAGTCAAGGAAGGAAAAAATTCCCCGCTGCTACAATGTCAACCTCTTTCTAAAGCATGATTTACAAATCAGTGCTGACAAGTGGCCCACAGGAAGAGTATGCTAAGAGCTTTGCTAACATATCAAACTGCATGCCACGAGCATCTCTATCAATGTCACCTACTACAGAATTCATGACAGCTCTCCTAAGGTAGTTTGCGGGTGTTTTTTTAACAGCATGAAGTTTAGGCTGAAATTGGCTATGCTCAGTGGATGCTAGAGGAGGAACATGACTTGGAGGAAATCAGCCACAGTAAAACAGGCTTTTCGGACAGGCTGCGAAAGACATTGGGAATTGGATGGTGACACTGGAAAAGAAGACGGTTGAGGAGATGCAACAGCAAGGGTCAAGTGTCAGAAACCAGTTCCTCATTTTCCTTGGTCAATTTCTAATGTCATTTGAAGAAGTCTGTGAATACACATTTGCCTCTGAAAACAACAGAAAGGATGGTACAATCACACAGAGTACATCAGCTGCCCACATCACCATTTTGAATCCTAAAATACCAGAATTTCTAAAGGTGGATTAATTAAAATTTGCAAAGCACTGAAATATAGCAACAATGGGCATCACAGAAATATTATGAATTATTTCATCCTTCTTTCTTCATTTGCAAGAGTTGAATAGTGTTGAGGAAATCAGACCTTTGAACAATTACTGAATATGCTACTGAGATGGAAGCTAATTTAAAAGAATTAAAGAGTAACTCCTCAACCAAAAGTGATAGCAAATTATCCCAAATTTCTGTATCTCAATCCCACTAGCTTTTTTCTTTTGACACTCTCACTAAGAAATGAAAGTTCTTATTATTTAGGGCAAGAATAAGAAACGTGAAATACTCTTTTACCTCCTAAAGTACAATTCTACTTTTCATCCATCCTGAAGAAAAACTAAGTAAAACTAAAATCTGATGTTCTTTCTTTCTGGACAATATTGAGTATCATCAGATATTGTCATTTGCTTAAGAAATACCGATTCCTCCACAAAGAATGGAATTTACTTGTCACAGTCTGTTGAGAGTTAGTGGATTTTTTCCTCGACTTTAGGGCAAATTCACTGGGAAAAGAGTCAGCTTGCATCGCTGAAACGCTATGCATTTCCCACGGTGCAGTTTTCCAAGTGTACAGTAGATGGCAGTGAGACATTAACTGAAAACACGCTTCCACTTCCATCGTTTCAAAGAATATTAATTTTTCTTTGGAGAAAGACCCATTTACTCTGCCTAGAACATAAGCCAACTGATTCTATTTATTAAATAATATAAAAATCACAGTTAGGGCTTCACACATACCGACTCAAAGAAGAATGTAAAAGAAAGTACACTGAGGAAAGAGGAAAACTAGCAAACTCAAGGCGGTATGAAAACCCTTAGAACACTCTGATAGAAGACTTATGTTTAACTGAATGGTAAAACTCTTTAAATGTTGAGTCCCATCTTCCATTCAGCACAGTTATGTGAAAACAAGTGGATCTCCAATGCAGCCAACATGTTTATCTAACGTAGATTTAGCTCGTGGTAGGAACATCAGCTGCATGCAGGGTAGTCGGTATTCTTATCTTAGTCAACACCACATCAGATCTGATGCTTTGAAAGCAGATGCAAGCAAAATGTTTCCAGTGAAAGGTTTGGCTTTGTTTGTTTTCCTTCCTTTCACAGTGTGATACAAAGTAAATTTCAAAATAACAAGAATATATTTATACACAGTCAAGAGTATGCATACACATGTAAATATACTTTAACTCAATAGGCAACAATTATAGCTAAGAACCAACTGATTTTTTAAATTCTCTAGGTTTGATTGGATCTGACTTCAAAATCCCTCTGTCCAGTATTTCAAAACAGATTCTTTATTTTTCTTCCATTTCCCCTTTTTCTAGCCAATTTAATTAATTTTATATTTATCTTATCATATAGGGAATAGAAAAAAATTCTATTGAGACAACATTAACTTGTGGCACCTGCAAGGTTTAATTTCATACTATAAATTGTGTTTTGTTCAATTACAGGTTTCTTACAGAGTGAGAGATAATACTGGAAAGTTAATATTTTTTTAGAGATTTTTTTCTTCTGTGAAATACTATTCAGTTGTGAAGGGTTTGTCTTTTTTAATTTCCTTCAGGGATTCTGGTCAAGAACTGCAGAACAATTTTGTTCCCAGGCTTTTTTCTTTTTTCTTTTTTTTAAACTGAAAGAGCTCAAAAAATAGTTTTAATTATTACTTCTGCCTCTCCTGTCATGCACAGGTAATCCTGTTGAAGTTCAGTAAGAAAAGAGGCTAAATCGAACACGTGGCGATGGAGTAAAGTACTATCCAGCAGGAAGAATCTTACTGAATAACAACTGAAGACCTATCAGTGAAGATTAATGTATCATTTGTAATAATATGATGTAAAATTATTACCTCGGTCTGCTCATCAGGAGTGATGTACCAGATTAACCTCTGCACCTGCACTGACTGCTGATATTCACAGAATCATAGAATAGCTTGGGTTGGAAGAGACCTTTAAAGGTCATCTAGTCCAACCCCAACCAAATATTCATTTGGTTTATACTCAAGAAGGTGCTGAAACAGAAGATATTCATACTGCCCACCTAAATTTGTGTTAGTGTTAGAGAATATCCCCAAATGCTGTACCTCAGTTGTCTGCCATGTTTCGACCCAGGGCAGCCAGCACTCGCTCCTGGCCTTCCCAGGCAGATGGCACAGGCCAGGGCTGCTCCTGCCGGCATGTCCCTGGCTTGGGAGCCCTCGGCAGAGCAGTACGGACGTGGACAGACATGTGCCGCTCCATGCAGTGCCAGACAACACCCCAGCACCTTTAATTAACTCCTACAGAAACAGTCTCTATCTTTGAGCTGTCGCCAGTCGGGATTTAAAGGATACCCTGAGTTACATGGCTTTAACCCTCAATGTATTACAGCAGCTTTCTCGCGGGCTTACACAGAGGCGCTTTCCCAAGACTGCCTACAAGGACCTGGAGCTCACTAAGCGTGCCAGGCTGATTTATGCTGTACCCAGCTAATTCCACATCATATTGCTGCAGAGGTTTATTCACTCTCAGAAGGTGGAGAAAGGACACTTTTCAACCTAAATCTTATTTGTTTCCCAATAGTCACACACCAGTTTTTTATAGATATTAAAAATAGTACTGCATAGCCATTTATTAAAAAAATGGATACATAGAGTATCCAATACGGCACTTTGGCTTGCTAAAGCTTGTGTTTGTGTACTGGTATCATCAAACTACCATCACAACTTCAGAAAAACCTTTATGGCCAATGGCAGGTTTTTGTAAGTCTGTTATTTATATGTAGTCTACACTACAATGACGTTAGGGACATAAAATCACGCAGTTGGGTTCTGTTAACTATGATCTGGATCAGCTTTCAAAGCTCTGCTATTATCTTTGCAAAAGGAGTGCATGAGGAGCTCTGTGAGGAAGGAAAAAGGCATCAGGATGACGGTCCCTCCATGACATGATCATGCTGTGCCTGAGCCCCGTCCACTGCCTCCGTGGGAAGTGGCAGCTCAGCTCTCCCAGGATGTTGATGCTATTTTTTTTCCACTGCAAACACGCCATGGAGAGAGCTGTGGAAAGGAACAGCTGGGGTAGAAGGTGAATTTCAGCACTCCCGTGAAAAATATGGTTCCCTCCCTACCCCAGAACTCCTATTGAAACAGCTACACAACTACTGTCCGTTCATCAGCACATACACCATGTGTAACTTCTTTGGTTTTAAAGGAGACTTATTCAGACTAAAACATCAGACACCAACTGTTTCATGCTGCCTGATAGACTTGGCCTGAAACGGGAAAGAAAGAGAAGTTGTATTGGTGTTACTTCTATTTTATTTCATGAAGAAGTACCACTAACCCTATTTCCATTTTGCACCACACCCCTAGAGCTTTTCCCCTGGCTCCTAGCCTGGCCATGTTTCTACAGACAGACAGTGTCTGTCTGTGGAGGCCATCTTGAGCTCTGGACCATGAAACTGTAAAAACATCCATCATGAATTTAAAATTACTGAATGAATTTTCTTCAAACGAACTCCTGGACTTTTTCCTGAGTTGAGCAATGTTTGGTTCAACTATCTGCAGAATTCTTGCCGCAGGAAAAACTTTGCACCCCCATCCCTGCAAAAAACCCCACAGAAGCAGCTCTTTAAATGTTCGCATATTGCTGTGAAGTGTTAACCAAATTTTTTAACCAACTGGCACTTGAGGCTTGAACATGAGCTGGCTGAGGACAGGAGGAAAAATCAGTAAATCATCATCAAGGACCTAAGATGAATTTGGCTTGAAAGTATTTCTTCTTGTCTTTCTCCAAAGTAATGCATAAACAGACCATGAGACCACCTAACTTCCACACACACACAGAAAGGCATTAAATTGGTGTATACTGCTCACAAATTTCTAGTTCCCTGGAAAAAAATTTTGCTCGAGGTATCATGAGTCTTTAATATTGTGATAGTTAATGGGTTTCAGTGAATGGGTTCTACAATATTTAGTATCTTTTTTGGGTATTGAAGATATTGATTTATTGATAGGCATTTTTTTCCTTTTTTTAATGTTAATCAGAATAGAATGTAAAACAGCCATAAGCAGAAAATTCAATCTGATATGCTTGGAGATTTTCACAGTGAGAGAGTCACATCTGAAGGAACTAAATGAGGTGGTTTCAAAGTTTTCGTTATTTACAATGGCAATTCACTTAGACACAAACCATTTATGCTGTACTGTCTTTAAATTACGCTCTACAACTTTTCCAAATAAATTCAAATCTGCATGTAATAGCAGCCTTAGATATAATGTGTCCCATATTAAATTTTACTGCAGATGCACATGGGAGCATAGTAAGGACAAACCACACACCTTACAACCTGTGATTTCTCAAAGTTTATTATTAGACTTTATTACTTAAAGTGTCTTGTTTGCCTTGAAGTCTGCTGAACCAGGTCTTATCTGTAGTTCACTGCATCAAGATTATCTCAAACCTGCATACCTTTTCAAAGTCTGTAGAGTAAATAATAAATACCTAGATAGGAAAATTAGATAATGCGTGTCTCTCTAAAAATGCTTATGCTTTATATTAATATAATTGAAAACATGCTTTATTCCTTATAACTTATGATGATGCACTGATTGCAGGTGAGAAGTTGGGGTCAAGAAAACCCGTAGTGAGTTCTCTTTCATAAACATGAGAAATTGAACATTGTTCTCATATGCTGTTGAAGCTAATAACTCAGACAAATGCATTCAGTCTAGATCTGAAGATAAGAGGACATGGAAAGTCCATCACTTTCTCTGGTAATTGTCCCAGCAGTTAATCATTCCACCACCAGAAATATCTGTCCAATTCCTAACTTAAATTTTAATATCCAGCTATTATTTCTCATTATGCATTTCTCTCTTTAATCAGACTTTTCTCTCTATGCTTTGTAGATAAATCTCTCTTCATCATCTCTCTGTGAAGTTAAACATATGGCAGTCTTTGTGCACCTTTCTTTAAAGCATATTTTGTAGCCCTCAAATAAAATCTGTGACTCTCATCTGCACTTTGTTCATTTTTCCAATATCTTCTATAAAATATGGGTCTCCAACTGGTTGTTACACTTCTGCTCATATGTAGGATAAAATTAAGTTATGCAGTCAAGGACCGCATTTGAAATTTTTGTCTCAACATTGTAGTGGACTCATGTTAAGATTTCTTCTCAGGAACACAGGTTTTAGGTATCATTCCTCATCCTGCAGGTATGCATTCCTAGTTCTAGAATTCTTTGATCCTCTAGCATAACATCCATTTAACTAAATGAAAATTAATTGTGGTTGAATGGGACCACTTCACAAAGCAGCCTGGATTTTCCTTTAGGTCCGCTCTAGAAGTTGGCTTACCGTTACTCTCAGATTTTATTTTTTTTAATTTTTATATACTTGACTGAAACAAATAGCAATGCTTACAGAACCATATTAAGGCCATCATCACTTTTTCCTGGACATTCAGCCAGCACTTGCTTTATTTCGTGGTAAAGATAAGAAAACTTTATAGCTCTATAAAAGTCCCAAGTTTCAACATATTTGGGTATGGTAGTTATTCCTGCACACGACTTCTGTGATGCTTCTGTTAGCTACATTTCTACAGCTGCAAATATTAATCCAAAAAGGAACTCAACTGACTTTGCAGAGGCTTTCCATGTATGAATGTACAGGCCTGGCCCTCACACAAAGAAATTTTACTTTGAAAGGAATTCTGTTTGGATAAACTTATTTGTTGATGGTATAACAAAACCAAAAAAAAAACCCCAGCCTGGGCTGGACTTTATCGTATGCTTCTAACAAATTTCACATCAAAAGCTGCAACAAGCAAGTAACAAATTGTGATTTATCAGGGCAGTGCCATAGAGCCTAGACTTGTTACTCACCTTCATTGTAAAAGCTTAAATCTAGGAAGAGCTGTGAGAAGCCTGAACAGAGTGTACTTACAGAACGAAACCAGTATTACTGTGGTTATGGGCAATGTCCCTTTTCTGGATCCAGTTGGTGCAGTCGAGGACTTATTTGCCCTGGCTGTTCCTCAGTACCCACCATCCAGCGATCACCAGCCACAGCTTTGCAGGCAGAAGAGGCTGTATTAACAACTGGTCCTCCACCAAAGCACAAAATGGTGGCTGCAGAAAGGCTGGGGCTGTCTGCCTTGGTGCCCCTGCACAGGGCTGGACAAGGAGCACACGTGGGTCCCGTCCCCTGTCACGGCCAGGAGGTAGCCAGGAGCACCTCCGGCAGGGCAGCGCCGGCTGCGGGTATAGCAGCTGTGCAGAACTGAACAAAGGCTTATCTGAAAATTATTTTACTAAACTGAAGCAAGCCCTTGACAATAAATTTATCCACGTGAGCTGTTTTACATGCTTAAAAGACTGAATACTAAGTACATCTTTCACCTCTAAGTCCATCAGTGTTTAAACACGTTGTATTTAAAACCATGTGTTTCTTCTATTTGGCACTGTCCTGAACAAAAACAACAACAGAAATACTTATTCCCCCTTCCAGAGGTAAGAGACATGGATTTGCTCGGGGAAAGAAAGGTCTGCAGCATCTGTGTTCTGCCAGCCTGTTGCTGCAGATGCTCTCAGCACCACGGGGGGCCGTCTTCCCCCCTCGGGACCACAGCAGCTGGACACAGCCTTGGCATGACATGATATAAGCAGCAGTACAACGTGGTGTCTAATAATACATGTGGGGTGGACAAATTAGGTTCTTTTCTCATTCTGATATACATCTGCAAGAAAGATAGCAAGAACTATAACTCCACCATCAGTTTTAACAGCCAGTCTAAGCTAAATTGAAAACTAAAGGTCTTTCCTGCCTAAAATGTTTTAAAGTATATATTGACTGATAAAGAAAAATGCATGGGTGCTTTCTTAAGAAGAAACGGAAAAAGAATATATGAAATAAACACAGCATGTAGCTTAAAGGCTACTTGCCATAAAAGGCTTTTCCTGACTGGAAGTTACAGATGTACTTGAAAAACAGATGTACATCAAAGACTGCTGATTAGAAGCACAGAGAGAAGTAATTATCAGGCTTTTTCTTTTTCAAAAAAGAAATTCTTTATTCTAATACCAATAAAATCTTAGTACGTACAGAATGATTCTGTGGGTTTAATTAACCATATGAAAAATATAAATGTAAATGCTATTCCTGCTCCACATCATCACATTCTTATGGCTACTTTGGGTGGGCTTCTGATGGATATGAGATGTCGGCTTCATTATTTTGTGACAGTATTAGCTTCAAGACATTGCATATCTGAAATTGTTCAAGATCTATTTATTTTTTACTTAGAAGTGCATGATAACAATAATTCTTTGTGGGCCAGAGGTATTTCCACCAGTATATATTAAGGCTGGCAGTCATAGAGAGCCCATCCTGCAGTACAGTACACTGGGTACAGAAGCACAAACCACAATCCTTGCTAGACTGGTGGCTAGCTGAGAGGGCTACATCTTCTGAATAAAATAAAAAGAGCCAGAGCACAGGTTTGAATGTTGTCCTGAAACGCTAGCAGGTTTCCTGGCACATTTCTGGCTTGTGCCAGCTACAACTTCTCCCAAGAATGGTACATTCCTGTCTGTACATTCTTTGCAGAAAATAAAGAAATGAGGAGAGAAACATTTACCTGAACCCTTTAGACTTCACTAATTTCAAATTAGCAGCTGTTTTTGAAGCTGAATAATTTTTATAGTTCTGATTTTAGATGCATACGTGACAAGACCCTGGACTGGAATACATAGACCCTGGGGACTAGGGCACCAAAGTGGCTCCCACTGTAAGAGAAGATCAGGTTTGGGGCCACCTGAGGAAACTGAACATACATAAGTCTACGGGACTTGATGAGATGCATTCCAAAGTCCTCAGGGAATTGGCTGATGTTGTTGCCAAGCCAGTCTCCATGGTATTTAAAAGGTCATGGCAGTCAGGTGAAGTCCCTGGTGACTGGAAGAAGAGAAATATTGCGTGTATTTTTTAAAAAGGGTAGAAAGGAGGACCCTTGGAACTACCAACCTGTCAGCCTCAGCTCTGTGCATGGGAATGTCATGGAACGGATCCTCCTGGAAGCTATGCTAGGGCACATGGAGGATAGGAAGGTGATGAGAGAGAGCCAGCATGGCTTCACCAAGGGCAATTCCTGCCTGACCAAACTAGTGGCCTTCTATGAGGGAGTGACTGCATCAGTGGACAAGGGAAGGGCTACAGCTGTCATCTATCTGGACTTCTTCAAGGCTTTTGACATGGTCCCTCACAATATCCTTCTCTCTAAATTGGAAAGATACGGATTTGATGGGTGGACTATATGGTGGATAAGGAATTGGTTGGATGGTCACATCCAGAAGGTGCTTGTCAATGGCTCATTGTCCAGATGGAGATCAGTGACAAGTGGTGTCCCTCAGGGATCTATACTGGGACCGGTGCTGTTTAATATTTTCATCAATGACATAACGGGATCAAGTGCACCCTCAGCAAGTCTGCAGATGACACCAAGCTGAGTGGTGTGGTTGACATGCCTGAGGGAAGGGATGACATCCAGAGGGACCTGGACACCATCTAAAAGGACTGGGACAAGCTCGAGAAGTGGGCCTGCGTGAACCTCATGAGGTTCAACAAGGCCAAGTGCAGGGTCTTGCACCTTGGTCGGGGCAACCCTGACTATCAATACAGGCTGGGGGATGAAGCAATTGAGGAGCAGTCCCGAGGATAAGGACTTGGGGGTACTGGTGGATGAAAAGATGGACATGAGCCAACAATGTGCACTCGCAGCCCAGAAGGTCAACCATATCTTGGGCTGCATCAAAAGCAGCACGGCCAGCAGGTTGAGGGAGGGGATTCTGCACCTCTACTCTGCTCTGGTGAGAGCCCACCTGGAGCCCTGCATCCAGCTCTGGAGCCCTCAGCACAGGAAAGGCATGGAGCTGTTGGAGCGGGTCCAGAGGAGGGCCACAAAAATGATCAGATGGATGGAACACCTCTCCTACGAGGAAAGGCTGAGAGAGCTGGGGTTGTTCAGCCTCAAGAAGAGAAGGCCTTGGGGGCACCTTATTGTGACCTTTCAGTACTTAAAGGAGGCATACAAGAAAGATGAGGACAGTTATTTTAGCAGGGCCTGCTGCAGTAGGACAAAGGGTAATGGTTTTAAGCTAAAAGAGGGTAGATTTAGACTAGATATAAGGAAAATATTTTTTATAGTGAGGGTGGTGAAACACTGGGACAGGTTGCCCAGATTGGTGGTAGATGTCCCCTCCCTGGAAATATTCAAGGTCAGGCTGGACAGGGCTCTGAGCAACCAGATCTAGTGGTAGATGTCCCTGCTCATTGCAAGGTGGTTGGAGCAGATGACCGTTAAAGGTTCCTTCCAACCCAAACTATTCTATGATTCTAAAAACCAGACATGCAAGGGTGTAACATTGCCTATGTACTCAGGCTAGGCTGACAGTGTTTTCAATGCTGGGAGGAAGTGTTTATTTGAACCAAGCCCAGCTAAGTGATTATCAGCTTCTCACATTGAAGTATAGTTGAGCTCTACTGTATGCTAATTATTTCATCATGTTTGAAAATACTCATTTTTTTGGCCAGTGCTTCCATCACAATCCATTCCACGTGTTGATTTAAACTGTCCTGTAAGATTAATAGTGGGTGACAACTGGATCATTCAGGATGTGACATACTTGTCAAATTAGTTACAAGTATCCACTCGACTGTTTATTTTCTCTGCTGAGACAATTAATCCACTATTATAGCCACTATCCTTCTCTCTAACTCTGACTGGAAGGTAACGTTTTCTTCTTGCCATTTGCTGACTTCAGGAGATGTCTTTCAAAATCCTGTTTGCATTTATTCTCCTTCCAGTTATGCTTAACATCTTTCAGTTTCCTTCTGTGTAACCAAATAATTACTTACTGCCTAATGCTACTCTGCTGTTCTTCTTTCAGCTTCTTTCCATAACGGCTTCAAACATGTGATTTCTGTTGTTGTTAGTTTCTGTGTAAATAAACTTTAGATAATAGCTCTTCCCCTAGACCTTATTTCAACAGGAAACATAACGTACTAAGATGCAGTCATAAAGAAGTGTTTGCAATAAAGAATAAGCTTTTCTCCCTGGTTTGCCTGTCTATGCAGACAACTAAAATCTGCACATCTATATGGATCACTAGTTACAAATTGCCAGTGTTGTGTCTATCAGAACTGTAGAAACACCCTAGGTAAGAGTCACAAAGCAGATTGACTCTCCAAACTCCATGATGAACATTCACAACGTGCATTAATAGTTATTTACATGTAATTAACTAAATGGAAGAATCCTGCCACCTAGAAAATAAGCATGCCATATATAAAAAATAAGTTTTAAAATGCACATTAGATTGTAATATCAACATCATACCATAAGTTAGAGAGCTATTTATACAGTTAAATTTTCATTGATACACAGTTAGCTTCTCAAAGGAAAATACCTTAGCCATTTGAATATTTCTAGAATTCTGAAAATAACTCAGCTATTTTAAACTACTACTTAGTTTCTACATGGATCTACCCAATAGAAAAAACACACAGGAACATTTAAGAGTGATTTGTGAGGTAAGAGCCACAAAGCAATTACTCATTGTCAGGAAATGTGTCTGTTTAGATTAAGTGACCGTAATATTATTTGTTTCCAACAAATACAATTCCCTGATCTTCAAACAATACATTATTTTGAAATACCTCTGACTTAATAAGTTAGATGACTGATTTATTTTCAAATATCTGGATAAATATACAAGCGAAATCCTTGTGAATCAAGACTTTCCATGCCAAGTCTCAACTACGAAGGATTTTTTATGATTCCTTATGAATTCCTGGAAAACACGGTTTATCATAGAAAAACTGGCAAAACTTTCACAGTATTTGCTCTAACAGGCGCCACTGTAATGGGCTGCAGATCCATGAATAGGCCAAGAACAGAAGCTAAAAGTAACACTGAACAATGCAGTATGTTACAAAGTGGGAAGATGATAGATTTTTTTCTTTTCTAAATTAAAATGGATGGGATTGATTTCAATCCATAATTTACATAATGAAGAACTTAACTAGCCTGATGTCATCATTTCTCAAAAACGTTGTTTTGATATGTGCTTCTGTTCTGAAATTTCATCTGGCAATGAAAACATGGTCATCACTAAAGAACTGATTTATTCTCTTCTTACGTGCAGGAATTATTGTTTGGGAACATAACTGAGCTTTCAAACAACAGATCAGATACAAGTTACTATCGCTAGCAGGATTTTGTTCATTCCATGCTGGCCATAAGTCTCAAACAATGGGCTGATCCTCAAATTTCACAAACCCTTAAAAACCTATGTGCGTAATTTTATGGGCTGGGACAGTCAGCTGGTAGCATCAGAACACAAAAACATTAAAGCGCCTGCTCTTGGTCATCCAAGAATCCGCTGAAACCACTATTTTTAACAGTGGCCCCAAACTAACATGTCGGTAACCGTATAAGCGTAGGACAAAAGTACATTCTCCCTTTCACAAGAAACTTCACTACCACGCTTGAGGCCTAGCATGTACGTTGCCGTACGGAGTCACTTACTGTGGAATGACTTGGAAACAGGTTTTTGCTGTGGAATGCATTTTCTGGTAGTACACTCGTAAGTGAAAGCCCCACTGTCTGCCCTTCTGCTACTCAGTAACTTCTTTGCCACTTCACGATCCTAATCCTTCAGAGCTTGTTAGGACCATGACACTATGACATTTCCAGCACAGAATTTTTCAGCTGATTATAGATCAGGCCAAACTTCTTTTGCACTGAATGGACAGCAGACTTTGCATGACACTGAAAATGCATGAAATCTAGGCTTGCCAAGGGGAAAAGCATGAGGCATGCACTAATCCTGCGTCACATGTACAGCCTGAGACACAAGAGAGCAGAAACGATAAAGGGAAATCTGAACGGCTGTATGAGATGACACTAAGAGAGAGTGGAAGAAAGACTGGAGTTACAGCTGATAATAACAGCGCTTTCATGCTAAAATCAGGATATTTGTTATCTTACGGCCTTGCACATCAGGTCCTTTCCTGACATGACAGGACACAAATCTACTTCTTGTGCAACGCCAGCCTACAGCATAATGTAGTTATACAGAGGCTGCCTTTGAAAAACTTGTAGCTCTATAGTATATCATTCAAAAATGCGTGCATCACTCCATCTCTAATTTAAATGCCTTACAAATCATGCATATAATGCCCGCATTTCAGTCATCCCAGGTTTACTACTATAGAAAGCGATTGCGTATTTTTGCGTATGGCTTCCAGTTACTCACAGCTTTGAAAGACTGACGCAGAATGGTAGTTACAAAAGATGAAAGCATGTGGAGACACTAATTTCTGATAAAATGACTAGTTAAGATTCCCTCTCTTATAAGCTGACTACATCAGACAACACTCTGAATTAACAGCTCTGTCATCTTTCGGAAACAGAAAATTATTTTCTCTGTGCTTAAATGGGGTCAGCAAAGAGAAAGGCATCTGTTAATATTCTGTGTTGAGGCAAGCTTATTCAGTCAACTATTGTGCTAATGCAAATTATAGCAGTTTGTTGCAGATGTGCAGCTGAATATAATGCAGCCAAATCATCTGGGCTTTTTGTAGTAAGAAACTACACACAGAAAATGATGGTGGGTGCAATAAGCATTTTAAAAGAGAATTTTAAGCACAATGACTTCCTGTCAATGCCCGCCCC
>Ga0065711_1033756_pt1 | contig 24885 bp, 15 predicted proteins | sample Hoacrofraction12_FD_59098 | JGI IMG/M metagenome (GOLD analysis project Ga0065711, IMG submission 59098) | Hoatzin crop microbial communities from Cojedes, Venezuela - Epithelial fraction 12 v2 (version 2) | ecosystem: Host-associated > Birds > Digestive system > Esophagus > Crop | place...
CGAGCGGGCCGCCCGCCCTCTCCGGCGCTGGCGCCGCCCCCCGCCGCTTGGAGCCGGGGCGCCTCGGCCTGCGGCCTGACTTCCGTCCTCTGCTGTGCCCGGCGGGAGGCGGCTGGAAACCGGCGTGCGCGGTGCTCCGGTGTCGGAGCTGGCTGGCGCAGGCCCCTTCGCGAGCGCGGTCCTCGGTCAGGGCGCGTGCTCCACTCGGTGTCCCGTCGTGGCCGCTGACCCAGACGTGAGCGCGGCGGACAAGGCCTGCGCCTCAGCCTGCAGGCCCCGGGCAGGAGAATCCCGTTCCCTGGCTGTTGTACCGATCACTCTGTGGTACGGTGTCTTATGAACTTTATTAATAGTGTGACGTCGTATTAGCTTTCTTAAGAGATGCGTCTTTCACTGCATGGACTGCATTGTGCTGGTTAGGCGAGCGCAGCTGTAGGGCCCCAGCTCACTGCAGGGAGCAGAAGGGCAGCCCCCACCTTGAAGGTAGAGACCTCTCGCTTCTTGGGATCTTAAAGTCATCCATGAAGAAGAAAGGATACCCAGGACGACCCAGATAGTGCCAGCATCCCAGCCCCTCCAACACCTCTGTGAAACCCTCCCATTATCTGGCATCGCAGATAAGTAACTGTAGCAAGACCAGCTCCAGGGACACCTACATCAGGAAAGAAGCGGTTGCACGATGGCGCCGTGGAATTATAGTTGCTTTTTGGAATAGTGGTATGTGTGTGTAAAGTAATGAGTGGTCAAATAATGTTTTACCTGAACGCTTGAAACATGTAAGAACCATGTGTAAGTCCCGCTTTGGTGTGCCCCGATTTGAATGGGATACTTCATGCGCGTGAAAATAATTAATCTAGTAATTCTAGACTTTGTGTCCTAACCTCTCTCCACGGCCAGCACGGGCCAGTTTCAAAGTTTTTGTGACACTCGGGTCCCCTGTTGCGCTGTGCCCCTTGCTCAAAGAGGGCCCTTGCATGGCCACAGAAGCCAATCTTTGTTTTTAAAAGAGAATTCTGACCCGCAAGGGGTTAGCAGTGGCGAAGAGCCACAGACAGCTTGTAACGGACAGCATTTTCCGTGTTCCCAGCTGGGCATCATGCTGTGAGCACCCATGGCTGATGCACATACTTGATCTTTTGGCTATCTAAAGGTATCTCCATCTGTCTGAGTGGCATGGTTCCCACTGTAAATTGATGGGCTCTTGCCCTGGAGCATTTTCCCTACACAATGATGGATGAAATGGATGAAGAGTAATATGGTGATCATGACCGATACAGAAAACCCTTTTTTATTACTGCTGTGGTTTAACCCAGAAGCCAGCAACTAGGAGCAGGCAGCCACTTACTTGATCTTTTCCTGCCCTGTCCCCAGTGCAATGCGGAGGAGGATGAACAAAAAATAAAACTCGTGGGTTGAGATAAAGACAGTTTAATAGGACAACAAAGGAAATGTTACTACTACTACTAATAATAATGAATATGCAAAACAAGTGGTACATAATACCATTTTTCTCACTGTCCAATGATCAACTGGGCAGCCAGTCCCTGAGTAGCTATCATGGAAGTCGGCGATTTCACGGAGCTCACAGAAAAAGACCAAACTCACAGAAAGGTTGAACTTATGGAAAAAAGGTCAATCTTACGAAAAAGGATCAAACTCATGGAAAAGGGTTGAACTGCCGTAAAAGATTCCTTGCCCCCTGGCCAACTCCCATTTACAAACTGAGCATGACATCTATGGTATGGAATATTGCTGTTGGTCAGCGTGGGTTAGCTGCCCAGCTGTGCTCCCTCCCGGCTCTTGCACACCTGCACATCAGCAGAACCTGGGAAACCAAAAAAAAGGCCTTGATCTCTTAGCAACAGCTAAAAACATCATTCTCCTCATACTAAATCCAAAGCACAGGAGGTACTGGGAAGAAAATTAACTCTATCCCAGCTGAAACCAGGGCAGCCACTGATAACACTCTTCCTAAAACTTACTCGTAATATGATTATTCTAAGAAGGGAGTACCCAAGAAGTCAGTTTAGTGTTTAGGTGGATTTCAAACTTTTGGCAAGACTTTTGGACCTTGTACTGATTTATCTATTCCATGTACACAGTCTTCTGTTCTACAGGGCAATTGTTAACATTTCAAGCTAAATTTGCTCTGACCTGAAAATAGTTATTCTTAGCAGGAACTGGACGTTGTCTGGAAAGAGAAGGAAGCATGTTCCAGGTAAAGCAGAAGATAACACTTCCTCAAGAACAGCCGACATATGACCCTAGGAACAGGTAGCGCTGAAAATAATAGACATATTAATTGGACTATTAAAAAACATAGGGAAAAGAATCACTGGAAAGGTTGTTGTAATAAAAAAAACCCCAGCCTCTGCCTCTATTCCATGACAAATGTCATGTACAAATTTATGCCTATATGTAAAAGACATACTAAACTGTGAAAACTTTTCACTGATTTGAAGAATAAATGCAGACGCAAAAAAAACCAAGCCAACCAAGGAGTGGAGGGGAAACCAAGGACTTGGGAAATAAAGCCGAAAGGTAAACAAAGAGGTAAGCTATAATCGATGAAGGTTTCCTGCAGAATGAAAAAGAATCCGTCAGTAATGTCATCTTGTAGTCAAATACCCAGTATTTGCATTTTCTGTAGTGCCACACTGATAATGGCTGGTCATTAGATCTGTAGTCTTGTCAGGCAGATTGTATTTTACTCTTTTCTATTCATGGATGCGCAGGCTAAACACAGGCTGTGGAACAAGGACAGTACTCTGTTCTGGTTCAGTCATCAGCACAGAAGTTTCCATTTGTTAATATTTCTTTTGGGCAAGCACGGTGCAGGAAGAAAAGCAGGCAATCATGTGCTGGACTTCCCAGTTAAACTTGCAAAGGCTCGGACTATAGAAATTACCTGACACTTGCCAGAATATCAGATCCAGATAGATAGAGTTGTCTTTGTGGTGAACTCCATTCCAAAGGAAAAAACATACCTAGGGGAAATACTAACTTTGCATAATACGGATTTTACATAGAGCCCAATATGGATGTCTTACACAAAGGTTATTAAAAGTCTGCAAAATTAGAAAAATACCCACATTCTTCCATGCTGAATGTTGCACAAGAGTGCAGAATTCCTCTTGGAATTTCTGATGTCTGTGTTGTGTTGTTGTTGCTGTTTATAAATTACCACAGGAGCCACCAGCTGTCATCATATAAATTTTACTGGCACTCTGTAAACATTAAATCAGCATGCTAAAATCAAGCCATGTGCAGTAACAGCTGATGCTCTGTTCTTTAGAGCACATGCAGGAGAGAGGTATGCACTGTGCCTCCCATGATTCTTACTGTGTATGAGCCCCATGCTTCATGAGACTGTTTTCCAGGACTGGTTTTGAGCCCAGTGGTGCCCCTGGATTGATGTGCAGAAGGGACGCTGTCTGTGCACACCTAACTCCTGGGACGAGAAATCAGCCTTCTCAACAGTGCTCATCTTCCTGGGTCCTTCTAAATTGTGCAGTTTGTTACTGCCACTTCTTTTCTGCAGCACCGTTGCATCGCTCACTTCCTTAGAAACCTTGCCAATGTACATAGGAGACACTTCCTAACTAGAATGGGAGCAAAATTCTTCACATCATGAAAACAGAAGTCTGTGTTAATGATATGCTGTGCTGAAATAAAACCTGTCTGGGCCCAGAAGTTTTGTCAGCCTCAATGTCACATACTGAGGAAGAGGCAATAGGTGTTGAAGTAAAGGAAAAGGTTTCTCGGGCTCCATTTTCTCTCTGTCCCAGTCACCAGAAAGATCAAAGTCAAGATATGTTTTCCGATCTGTCTGCCTCAGTAGTAGGCGTGGTGAAATTTACTGATCCCCCAGCCCAGATAGGTTACCTGGGGGCTGTGCTAGACCAGGCAATACTCTAATTTAGGGAGTTAATTTTCATCCAAGGCACTTCAGTGTTGTGAGGAGCTCTGCTCAGATGAAGTCCAGCCACAGATGTCCTAGCATTAGGTCTTCTAACGCCTCTCTCCCTCCAGGAGTTGCTGTCTGAAGTCCAGGCAGGGCAACAGACTGCTTGAATGCTTCCGCATCTGTCGTGGTGTGAGGTGAGCTTGAACCAGCTGCAGCAGAGGGTCGAGATGCTGCCTTGTTCAGAAAGGCAGCTTAGGTACATGCCTGTTTTGTTGGAACACCCTGACCACAGGCTGCAGCCATCAGCAGAATATTGGGTGAAAGGGCTTGTAATAGCAACACTCTAAACCAGCAAAATGAAAATGCCTCAGAGAAACATAAGGCTGGCCTTGACATTTATTATTATTATTATTGATCTTAGCATTTGGTCCATTATTTTGTGTTTCAAGTTGAAGTGCATTTTGCTGGTACCACAGAGCACAAGGCACTGTAAACAGTATGATTTTATTCTCAGTGTGGCCAATATAATTTTTATCAATATTCCTGCAGCAGGCCAACTACAGAGTGTTCTCATCCCCATTCTTTCTCATCTGAGCAGAGGGAGCGCGCACAGCTGCCAGGGAGAGATTTCAGGGGAGCTGAAGTTGGTGGCTGCATACCAGATATTCAAGGATTTAGGCTCAGCAAAACAGCAGATGCAAAATACTTGTAATTCGCTATCAGTGCTTCCTGTTCCCACTGGCAAGCTGCCTGATGGAGGGCCCGAGGTAGCCTCAACTCCACACCTCTTCACATGCACTGTCCTCCTGCACAGCAGTCGCTCCCAGACATGATGTGATTATGCAGCTGTACAGGCTGTCAGGGAGCTTCTCTCTGACTAGGGAATCTCATTGTCGTGCAATTGCAGCAAGGAGCTGGTACATTTAAGACAAAGTACCACAAGAGATTTCACCGACTGTCAGTAAAACGTGCTAAAACTTGTTAGCTGACAGCCATGAGGTTAGCTTTGAGTATTTCATAAATGATGAACAAAGTACCAAGCACAGCATGAAGTACTCAGTGCAACTTCAGAGACTTTTCCCTGGAATATATGGTTGTAGAGAGTTTGATAAAAGTTTGATGTAACTCTAGTGTTTGCTGTAATTACTGGCATTAAAGCCAGTTGCACAAAATCCTTATTTAAGAGAATAGCCTATACTGAAGTTTTATGTTGCTTAAGCAATTAAAATAAACAGCACTTCTCTTCAATTATTTTCAAAGTAAAGCACATCCATTTGGAAGAGAGGCAGTAGGTCAAATAAAATGGCAGGAGCGTATACAAACTCCTCTTGGGATTGAGCTGAATTTTCAGAAAGCCCTGCGGCTATGGCTTAGGCTTCTTCTGTAAGATAGGTTTGCACAAGGAGTGCTCTGAAATAGAGGAGATCACATTAACAGCACTTACATTGCAAGCATAGTTACAGTGGGAAAGCTTTCATTACAGAAAGCATGCAACCTCTGAATGGACACAACTAAAGTCATGCAGATTTGCTGCTATAATGGCATTACTGCTGAAAACATCCATATAGTGATATAGATGACACCCCTCACTTTTCTAGCCCACACTATTACGCTACTAGAGGCCATCATAGTTGATCCAAGAGAGCAAAATTCGTATAACTTATTCCTAATATGGAATTTTTAGAGGCTGAGAAATCTGATCCAATTAGCACATTCCTGATTTTGCAGAATACTGTGCTAATTACATCCAACCAGGCATTGCTGGGTTAATTAAACATTTATAAAAAAAACCCTACAGCACTAATCTAATTAGCAATTACTACAGCTGTCATTACCTCTTTTCACCTACTTTTAAGCTGTGCAAATTCACACAAAGAACCTGATCGTGCAAACTCCCAACATGAATAGCTTTCTTCGACTCCAGAAATGCTTCAGCACACAGAAGCAGCTTTAAAAATTAGGCTGAATACTCTACAATCCACAATACAGCCTCAGTTCTGCCATCCTTATGTGCAAAAGTCACAGTTTAGCAGTCAGTCATGTCGAAATTACAAGACTGGAAGATTTTTCTTTTTAATAGATTTGTGATCTTACTGGGAGCGTATGTAGGTCCTACCTTCAAGTGGTGCTCTGCAAGTATCAAACCTAAGTACTTGCATTTCAGAAAAAAAAATGCAGACAAACATTCTAATATATTCACACAGCTTTAAAAAAGGAGTAGTTAGAAGCCCGGAAGATTTAGGTTTTTTAGATTAAACAACAAAGTTGGGAATAAAGAGAAAAAACTTAGAAACTTTGATGCTTTGTGTGCTTTTCTTCCTCGGGCATGATTAAAAATGAACACTAATAATCACACACAATAACTCACAAAGTGTTGATAAGTTGCTGAGGTTTGTACCTTATGGTAAGGCAAGGAGCTGTTTCTTAGCTTTTCCACTTGCATATAGCATGCTTTAACAAAGCACCCATCGTTAGGGCTGACTATGCAATTGGACAGTGAGGAGGAATCTCTACTGAAAAAGCATGAGAAATAGAGAAATACTTTGTTCTCTGAAACTATACGGTTGCTAGCTGGTGCTACTTTGCCTGTTAGAAAAGCTTTTCTTTCTTTGGTCATAAACTGATGCCTAATGCAGCCTGGTATGTGAAGGTACATTTCTGAATCTGGGTGCTAGTTCATTGCATTAGCATCCTGAGAACAGCTATGAGCATTATAAAGCTAGAATAAATATTAAAGTATTTCCTTTATTGCGTTCAGTACAGCGATGATAAGACCTTGACAGCTTGTTACTGGAATGGCGTCATATATCATGCCAGAGTGTACAAACAGCCACATACAGTTTGCACATCAGTCTGTAGTGTAAAAGGATGGAGAGAAGGCTTTGTTCAGTTTCAGTACACAACTTTTATTATTTAAAAACAGGCTTAGATATAATGAAATATAACTATATACTAATCTTCAGTTCACTCACTGCACATGACCTGCAGAAGCAAACAGCTATTGCAGCAGTTCAGATCCAGTATCAGAATATCATTCAGATGCAATTTTCAGTAAATATTAAATATGGACCTTGCACTCCAAAGCCATACCAAACAAAATTTTTGACAGGAAATTAAGACACTTCTGATCACTGTGCAGCTCAAATACAAGGAATCATTTACCCAACCCTTGAACTGACCGGCTATGTCAATACCCCAAAAAAAGAGCTGTGAATAGTTTAACAACAGGGGCCCAGGTCTGAGAGTTTGGCAATAGCAGTGGAGCAGATTCTCAGAGGACTGAAGGAGCTGGGTTGGAGATGGGCTGAAGCCTAGCTGCTGGAAGCTGATCACTGTCTGGTGTGCCATGTCTGCAAGACAAATCCAGGGAGAAGCAGCTGGAGAGAGCAGAGGAGCCAGCAGTTCAGTTGACAGCCACTGGTGCTGTGTTGACTAGCACTAGACTCACACCATTCCTAACAGAGTTTTCTCAGCTGTGTAGGTATTGCCATGCTGATAAAATCCTCCTGCGATTTTCTGTCACATTAATGCCTTTTCTGCTTCAGTTTAGGTGTTGAGAACATTGCCTAAATTTTATCTTGGTGTCACTGACAATGTTAAAATTCATCAGACTGGAAAACGTGCATTGTCTTTCCACAGTAAGTGTAAATAGTAACAATAATAACAATCTATTAATCTATGATGTTTTCTGTGGGAGTATACCTTTTTTAATATTTTTTTCTTCTTCTATTACGTAACACTTTCAATAAAAAAACATGCAGAGCAAATGCAGGCATGTAGAAGCACAGTAAGTTGTTTCTATGGCAAAATACCCTTTGCAACCACGGTCTAAGTGTATAAATTGTGAGGTATATTAGTTTTCGTAGGGAACTGAACTCCAGCTGGGTGCAATCAGAATGACCTTAACTAGTCATAGCTCTCTATCTGCCTTATGTCCATTTATATTTTACACTCTCCAATCACTATCTTGATGTAAAAGTAGACCTGTTTTTGCAAGGAGGAGACTGAAGCCTCATCTGTGTTGCCAACAGCACTATATTGGTAGTCCCTGCAAGCAGGGGCAATGTAAACCAGCCAATAAGTTAGGATTTTGCACAGCTGAGTTATGCTACTTCTTCAGCTATTAGCATCCTATAAACAGTGATAGGAAGGGTGGAAAATTTTTAAAGGTTTCCCTTGTTAAAGTAAGAACTCTACACATAAACCCAGTAATCTCATCTCCATGTCTTTCACAGCTGCAAGGAAACATCTGTTATATTTTAGGTAAAGTTGTTATTGAAGCAGAGAAGCAGTCCAAATAGAAAGTCTGCATCTTTAATATTTTTACGTACCAGTGTGACGAAAGCTTTAGTTCTGTGGGTTTTTTGTTGGCAAATTCTTACGATCAAGGAGTTCAGAAGGACTTTGCACAGGTTAATTGTGCTCATGTACATTTGCATGCAAGTCTGACAGCAGAGATCCAATTGCAGGGTCTTTAACCTTCTGAGTCTCACATTTACACTCTTCTACAATCATGACTTCTTTGACCACCGGTACAGAACTGGTGCAGTTGAGATACAGGCGCTTCATGGAGAACTTGCTGGGCAAGCAATGAGAACAAAAGCTGTAAAGACGATCTTCTGGACCAGGAACATGAAAGGAACTACATTTTCCAAAACACAGATTGTTCTGTATCATCACCTTCTCACAGTTCTCGTGAGTAACACCCTGAAACAAAAAGCAGTTTGAGTCTCTTGGTACATGAATGGCCCATGGACTTTTCTAGAAGGCATGAAGGCAAAAACAACCCCAAAATACCATATTTTTTCTTCTCAGAACATTTACTTTAAACACATTTATTTTTAATGTCAATCAAGCAGTAAAACATAAGAGCTTTTAAAAGCAAACTTTATGGGTATTTCTTAGGTTGAACAAAGACAAAATCTGCTTCAATATAAGCCTTTGTGAGCTGATGGGAGAAGATCCAGTAGGTGGGTCTGTCATATTTACCTTTTGATTGCTCTTTGAGTTCTACGTTTCTGACATGGTTAAGCAGTCTTACCAACTTAGCAGGACTTAAAACATCCTTTTGGCCTAATGTGCTTATATATAAGCCACAAGCTAGACTCAACTGTAATCTTGAAGATCTATCTGCATGTAGAAAAGGTATAATGTTCTTTAGCAGTTTTTTTCTAATGAAAATCTTAAAATTGCAGTGGAAGTTCTGTAATCTCTTGGCTTGCAAGGATAATGGTTCCTTGTATCGGGAGAGCCGATATGAACTCCCAAGCTGTAAAAAGTTAAACTGAAGTTATCACTTTTGTATTGGCATAACTGCAGCCACACTGGAGAAAGCTTGTGGTATTACATGGCACGAAAAGTAAGATGGTGCAAGCTTCTAGGCCACATCTATATTTACGTATGTCTGCCAGTGACATAGATTTAGTGAGGGATGTGAAAAAACACGGTCTTTAACAGACCATAATTATAGAAACACTGAGAACAGATGTTGCCTTATGAAGAATACAGCACTTTCACCTATACTATTTGCTTGTGTTTATGTTACACTACAACAGAATAGCTTTATCTGTGCATGGGACAATTCATGAGTTGTCCATTATTCTTAGTACAGAATTAGATGTATACATCAGTCTTGTGATTAGTACAGCAGAAAGGAATCCTTGCTTAGCTGTAAGAAAACAACCAGCTTCTCCTGTAAATACTTGCCCTGGACTCTTTTTGTATATATGCTTATGCGTATATGTATACACACACATATATATATAGGTAATTCTGTATGCAAACTGTTTAGATGTGTATTCGTTGAATAGATAATTACTTACTACTGCCCTGATTTCTCAGGCTAGGTCAGAATATCTTTGCATAAGAAGAATAAATAACTCTCTGAAAATTGAACGTGTAGCTTTCTAATGCTGCTATTTAGTTACCTCATCAGACTAAAGGCTTTTCAGCTTTTTCCAGCAGTGTTTTTCAGCTGCTTATGTGTGAGCATTCTGAAGTGGCCCTGTGACTTAGCAAATGAACTAACTTGTGTGTCTTTAGGTGCTGATCACAAGAGGCAGGGGAAAGGACACATTTATTGATCTTGGACACCTGTTCTTACCTGGGAAAAAGGCAGGGTTCTGCAGTTTTCTTGGTGCATTTCATTGGTCTTGATTGGCAGGACAACCTCTTCAGATGCTGAATTTTTCTTTAACATGAAGTGCTCCCAAAATTTCTTGGCATCTTTCCTATAGGGAATTTCAGCCTCGCTCTTGCTGGAATAGTGGGATGGAGAGAAGTTTTCCGCAGGAGAGATCTCTCTGGGTGCTGCCCAGGTTCTCAGGTCTTGGTCTGCATGGAGTTCTGCATTGGGAAGGATGAATCTAGACATTTTTTTCTCCTCTTGCTTCACACTTTCAGATGCCGTCTGTGGAATTGCTACAAAAAAGCTTGGTTCTCCCAGGGTTTCATCAACACCTACTGGCTTCTCCCCTACCAGCTCACGAAAACTCTGACTTTTGAGCAGGTTTTTGTCTGGGTAGAAAAGGTGCTGAAACGGCCTTCTGCTTTTCCTTTGTGGTGAATCTCCCTGCGGCTCTGCGGCTCCAAGACATGACAGCACTAACAGCTGAAGGAGAAGCAGTGACATGATCCTGTAAAGTGAAGCCCTGTAAACCTGCTGCTATTGCAGTGAATGTCATGTGCTAGCTTTATACAAGAGCCTGGTGTCAGCTTATGGCTGAGGAGGAGGGGAGGGCTCAGGGGAGACCCTGGTGTGGCTAATTGCATTCATTTACTGTAGATTACAATTGTGATAGGGGAGTTTGTGCTAATGAAACTCTGCTTTCAATCTGGATTATGTGTATTAGAAGTTCCTATCTAAAATCTAGTAACCCAGGATGTTGTGGGGGACAGGAGGAGTCAACAGGACAAAATGTTTGGATAAACTGTCTAGTTTAGGCCTAGGAATTAAGGAAACATTTGAGGTTGTGTATTAGCATGTTCAATGTGGTCTTCATTGTTTACTTTAACTTTCCATTCCACAAAGTCAGAGACTGTCAAAACAGGGAGTGTTATTTCATCACAACAGGAAAAGGCAAGCAGATTAAAGTTTGCTAAAACAAGAAGCTGGATCTGGAGATGTAAAATCAGCCCATGTTTTCAAAAGCTGAGTCTAATTTTGGTCTTTCAGATTTGGGATATGACCCAAGGGCCTGCAGCAGCACCCCTGCAAACTGTCAGACTGGTGCTCACACACCCAGAAGAACCTGACAGAGAGCACTGGCCCTTGCTTCACCTCCCTCACAGTAGGTTTGCAGCTGCTGGAGTGCAGATGTATCACTAGCCCAGAATAAAAGGTCCCAGGGTGAAGAAACTCTGCGCCCCAGATTCTCAAATATTAACTAACACTGCTAGATCCTGTTCAGGCACCTAAGCCACTACTGGCATCCTGTAAACTTTGTAAACAAAAAGAGAATTTAAGCAAAACATGTTAGAACTGACATATTTTATGATTCTAGACATCAGTGTCTCAACAGAAATATCTAAAGACTGCTAGACCCTAAAGAGGAGACGTCTTTTGCCAAATTATCATGCTATGCAACATGTAATAAAAAAAAATATAATAGAACATCATACAGAGGAAAGTTTTGGGAGAAGAAGAACATATTTTTAATAAACAGTGCAAACTGATTCTCATCTGAAAATACTAAAAGGAAATTCTTCTTCAGATAATTTGCCATTTAGGTACTTTATACGCTCCTGTTTCTACCAGAAAGGGCTGATCAATAGACTCTCAAGTTTGTAGCTAATCTGTTCATTATTCTTGGAAACTTAAGTGGTCTGTACTAGATGTATGGAGTTACTTGACTTTCATTTCTGGGTAATTATTTTATTGCCTGATAATTGGAGTAAACTGAATGCCTTGCAACATGCTTGTGAGGCACTGACCTATAACTTTAGCACAAAATCAGTGGTGATCTAGAGCTTTTCCATACCACATAATTCACCTGAGTTAAAATTTGTTCTAGTCTTGAGGCCTATCCTGAGACAGAAGTGGATGGAGCTCCAACAAGAATAGAGTTCACACACCAACAGTACAGTGTATTTGTGCCTTGACCTCAGTAGGATGACCTCATTAAGGTAAGCACAAGCTTTATTGCTCTGTAGTTTCAGCTGAAAGCAATTTAATTCTGCCACTGTTTTGATGCCTTCCTGAAGTTTCAAGTGTGCCCTGGGAGGGCAGTTTCTCCCACAGTTGTCAGGAGTGAAATCATAGAAAATACTGGTATCAGCAGCAAGACTGGTTGTGAGCTGTGTATGCAAAAAGTCCTTGCATATTTACACGAGCATGTAGAGCATTTGGGTGGAGTTACAGTGAGTCAAGAGGATTAATCTGATGATAGAAAATAAAGTGGCCTAGAAGAGCAATTTGAATCCTCACATCCTATCTTTAGTGGCCAACAAGTTGCACTTGAAGCAGTTGACCCTTGAAACTAAAATTCCTTGTATCTGGTGCATGTTGGTAGCAGTCACTCAGAATCACCCAGCAAAGACAAGGATATTACATTTTGAGTTTTCCTTCTATTTTTCCTCTTTATTTTAGTTGCTCAGAGAGTTACAAGACTGGACTGATACTCAGTCCTGTGTATTATATTGTATTATATTGACAAAGAAGGTCTGACACGTTTGGCAATGTCTTTCAAACACAAGATTTGACTGTTTGAAGAAACATTTATTTTTGCAGCTCTTTGCTCTTTTTATATACAAAAAATACAAAGCTAACTAAAACAATTTAAAGATTATTCCATCTGGATTATAGCAACATGACAGAAATGTTTTTTCTGTTTGCTTGTATCTGTTTCAGCTATTTTTCACTTCTTTTGCCAGCAAGTGCCTGTTCTCTAAGTCTAGACCAGTGGTATAACAGCTTTTCTGTTTAAAAGTTCCAGCTGTGGTCTTGATCCTGTAATGTCTGTATTTAACTTTATCCATATAAGCAAAATTTCATTAAATTACTCACATGTATGTTTACAGAATTGAAAACTAAGTGCCTGAAAGGCCCAATTTACCTCCCTTCAAAGCCTGCTTAGAAAATCCCACTACCTTCAAGGCAGAAGAAAAAAGGCTTGTAAGTCTCAGTTCAATTTTACCCCAGTCTGCCCTGAAAGAAAAAAACATATGCGTATGTGTGCAGGTGTATTCTGCCCTTCTTACCTGATGTGGCTGAGGCATGGTTTGGTGCCCAGATAGCGTCTTAGTTTCCGCTGGAGGGTTCTCTTCTTCATAGTAAGAATATGAGTAAAATAATTTTATTATGGCTGTTTACAGAAGGTTCTTTCTGCAGCTCTTCACAAAGAATTAATCATGTTACAAGCAGCAAATATGGTGCAAATGATTGAAGAATTTCTGTGTCAATACACAAATAAAAATTAAGTAAATTATAGTACTGGAACAACTGGGTTGCCCAGACACTTCTGTCTAAACTGAACTGGTCTGAGTTATTGATGCAATGCAAATATTAACAAGGGTTGTATGAAAGCCTTAGTATTGGCATATATATGTAGATGTTAAGCTGCTAGTGTTACATTTGCGGTGGAATGGCACTGAAACAAACCTGTTCAAGATCAGGATCCATTCATGGTATGTACTATTCTATCCTGTAACATACAGCAAGAAGAAAAGGCCTGCCTTGGAGGGCTTCAGATGCTAAAGCATGAAAAATTATTTACAGAAGGGTGGGAAAGAAGGCTGAAGCAAAGCAGTGTCAGCAAGTCACTCTGCAAGCTACTCTGCAACCCAAAGGCAGAAAACAGATCTCTCTTCTCCTCTAGGTCAAGCCAGTTCTAGTTCCTGGGTTTTCTTAGATGGTTTTGCCTAAGATCTGTGGAGAGCCAAAAGCAGCATGCCAGCTCTGGTTCTGCCAGGCCACTTTAATTCTGTTCCTTCATGCCTACGATAGTAAGCTGTGGCTGGTTTCCCAGAGACAAAGTTAGTAAGAAATGGGACCTGCTACATCTGGGCACAGTTTGCTCTGTACTTACATATTGTCTAAATCTGTTTTGGAGTCAGCTGCCTATATAACTGTGCATAGGTAGCAGATCTGTCCTCAGCCTCTCAGCTCAGCCAGGAGCCTGTCTGCATTATGGGAAGTCATCCCCGCTCAGACAGCGAGTTTGGAGAATAATTCTGTAGCTAAAAATAGTCAATATTTGTAAGTCTTTCTGTGGTGACATCAACTGCATAGACTAATAATTGACAACAGAGATTGGCCTGGGCATATAACCATTATGTTCCAAATACAGCTAATCTCAGATTTCTACAAAAAGCAATGCTGTATCTTTTATAAAAACTTGTTTTCCTGCCTGATTACCCTTTCATATAAGCATAGCACATGTTTTCACTGTATTTTGGCTGTTAAATCTTGGTAGCTAAATGCAGTGGTGTCTTTCAAGCAGGCTTTGATTTGCCTTCGTAGTAGCAATTTATTCAGGACATTCTGTTTTCACTAGAAATAGTCACTGTGAGTGTTTGCCCATCTTTTTAAAACTGTCAGGTCTATAGATGGCAAGTGCTATGCAAATACAAAGTGGTATTATTCATTTGTTTCAGAGATGGAGTTTATTCAGTCATTACAGACATAAGCGGAGTGATTAGTTACACTGCCAGTTGATGCCTAAAAATAATTCTTAGGCAGTGGTTGAATTACTTGCCTTCTGTTGAGCTAAATAGTCTCATCATAGCATGATTGATGATTATATCATTAACATGGATTTTATATATTACAGCCAAATTCAATAACCTGTCATTTTCAAAACACATCCTATGTAGACAAACTTGTATCCAAATACATCTTTTACAGAACCCATATGAAAACCTCAGAACTAATGAATTAGCACTATGCAGTTTGTTCTCCAATTATTGTACTTATCAAAGAAAGCCATCTGTGGTCTTTGTTTTACTGAGTTTCAGGGAAACAGATCACATAGAAGCCTCATGGAAACGTTGTAATTATGAAACCAAAAGGCTTTTTACACAGTATGGTATGAAAGAACAGATAATAAATCTGTTTAGTTTTTCACCTTCAATCTTAGATACTGTATATCATGAATTCACCCCTTTGCTATTCAAAGACCTCTGCTGCATTGTTTCCTTCTTCATCCATTTATACCTTCCTGTTCTCATTTCTCTGTTTCATTTCTCTGTTTCATTTCTCTGTGCTGTAGCAATGGAACTGGAGTCTTAAGTTTCAAACTGCTGCCCAAATGTAGATGCTCACACTTGAAAACGTTTGCATATGTATCCAGCAGGGCTAGGGAGACTGTCCTTTCATATGCCCGCGTTCTTGTGGCTGTAGGTACGTACGCAGAGGCAGTGGATGGCTTTCTCTCTGTCACAGTTCTCAGGCTGGTAGATTTTGAACAGGTGTCCCCCTCCTGAAGCATCTCCTGAATGGTATTCACGCATAGGTATTGCCTAACTGAGAGCATACCCAATTCCAGACCCCACCTGAGGATCTGTGTTGGGCATTTGCTTGATTGCTTTGGCTTGTTAAGCTGTGACATTTCAGTCTTCGGGAAGACACATCTTTCTTAGATTGCCGTGAATAATTTGAGAGAGCAGTGGTGATTCACTGAAGAGTTTGACATCACCAGGAAGAAGTTTGTAGCATAATCCAAGGAAGAAGATGCAGATTAAAGTAAAAATATATTTACACTTACCTGAAAATTTCTTCTGTATGAATAAAATATTATTGTGCTTATTTGGCTTATATCCCATACTTCAGATACCAAATTCCTATGCATTAAGACTACTTCTGACCAAAAAAATACATTATCTCAACACTCTAAAAATAAACAAACAAATCCTATTGCGTTCTTGTCTTCTAACCTTATACTAATTGTGTACTTATGTAGAGGATAGTAGTTAAGCAATGGAATTAGAGTAGTAGAAGAGTTGTCCATTTCACAAGCAGCATAGCTTCTTAAAAGGTAATAAAATAGGAGAACTGACATGACATCTGCGTGTCTTCAATGAAGGTGACTGAGGTTACTGAGGGACAATGACTTCTTTTTTCACGTTCTCCTTTAAATCAGGAATCATACTCAAATTCAGTTTTGTGGGCTGACACTCTTGCTTGAATTCATTCTTCCTCTTGTATATCTATTTGCAGATCTATAACTTTTCTTAAATTTACTTCTCAAACATAATTTTCTCTTTAAAACATAGTTGCTCATGATACAGACATCCTTATGGCATTAATTCAGGAACAGGCTCATTCAGAAGAAAAAACAGAATTCAGAAACTGCATAGAGTAAACAGTAGGTATATTATGCTTAACTGTAAGTACATTTCTACTATGCCCAACACTGTGTGTTTTATCACTAGAAAAAAAGCTATTGGGAGACTATGAACCTGAAGAAGTATGTATTCACCAAAATATGTTTCAATTTTGTATTAACACACATTACAAAGTTAAACATAACAATATATATATGTTCTGAATACAAGAATTACAATAGCACCAGTCTTGTGATGTAAATAATGTAGAATCACAGTATTCACTGAATTATAGATATAAGTCTCTCAAAGCTATTATTATAATTTTAGAATGAGTGAATAAAGACCTGAAGGCATTCAGTAAGTTTCAGTGCGTACAAAAGAAATCTGGAAAACTTTTCTGATTTTTTTCAGATTAGAAACTTGATCTCCATGAAGTTAATAACAACACAATTGTTTTAGAGTATTTTGGTTTGGAAGAAGTGCTCCTATGGCCAGTTGCCTATCTGTTTTTTTCATAATGATTGTCTTTCAGTCAACTGCTTCTCTGTCAAATTTGTTTGAAATTTATGAACAGATTTAAAAGATAATTGTCAAGGAGAGAAGGTGATTAAACGTGACAGGCACACAAAGAGCTCACATTGCCCGTCCCTTTGTAGAAATCTAGGCTATTGGCTGGGTTCTTTTCACTAACCTGTTGCATCTTGGTTCTGTTTCTCTTAAAAGGCATATGGATAGTTCTGGTAAAATAAATCCTCTGTTTATCCAGAAAGTGTGGCATCCATAGATGAACACCAGCATTTACATGTTCCTTGTTCTTACTGACAGCCTCTCAGAATTCCCCTGCAGATGCTGATCCTTTGAATACTGATTTTACCCTGAGTTTACTCAGAGTCTAATTCAAAAAGTATTGAAGACTAGAAAAATTCCCAATGACTCCCCAGGGTTTTAGGTCCTTTCTTTGCTAAACCTCATAGAGACAACAGCTTCCTATGGCAACAGAAAAAGTGATTTATTTGTGCTTTCCCTGATTTGACTATGTCATATTCTTTGAACTCCAGTATTCTAATAAAAGCTGTAAAAATCTCTGAGAAAATACTTAATTTTTAAGGACAAACAAGATTTATGAGCAAATATTTGGAACAGTTCATTGTATTGAAAAACAATTCATCAGCCTTTCAGGGCAAAAATATCCTTGCATCGCAGTATAAGAATTCTAGCTTGATTAGTGTATTGTATTAGATCTAATGCAACCAGTAAACACATATGGTTTGCACAACTATCAGTCTGTTGTGTACTGAAATCTCCACACTCTTGTATCATTTTATAGTATTTCAAATGAAATAATGAAAAGGGAAATGCTCCTCTCTTCTCACATAAAACAAACCTCTGAGATCACTGTTGTCTCAGCCTAGACGCGAGTCGTTTATTAGTTATTGATCAAGTAACAAGCACCTTGGCCAAAATTCCCTCTCTGTTTATGTCATTTATTTATTAAATAATTAGGAGAGGTATTTAATCTCAACAGTTTTTGTCAAGATAGCACCAGTAAACTCAGCAGTTTTTATAAAAAGAAGGCCCCAAAGGAATGAAAGTTTATGTCTAACCAAGCTCTCTTTGTCGATTTGCCGCAGAATTCCACCACACAACAGCAAGAGGTCCCAAGAGTGCTTTGTCAGATCCGAATTTTTTTTTGCAGTGAAAACTATTAGAAATAGAAACAGGTCTAGTTGGGTACTCAGAGGTACTTAGTTTGGGGAATTCTTGAAACAGTTAGTGTAGCTATGTTGATGTAAAAACTGCTTAAGCAAAAGTGTTAGTGTCCAGCAAAAGTTTCTAGATGCTTGGCATAAAGATTACCATGGCAAAAGAAAAAAGGAAATCCTGGATATATTTTGGCCTGTGTCTCTTGATACCAACAGTAAGGGTGATGAGGTTCTGTCCGCAGTACTTTTCCTGAAGTTTTGCAGTGCGCTTGTTCTTATCTGCAACAGTCCTTTCAGAAAGATTCTCGCCTGTATATAAAGACTGTCCAGCTACTCACATGCATATTCATTTAATGTGTCACAGGCGAGGAGGAAGGATAAATAACCCACAAATGCCAAAGGCAAGGAGAAGGGATAAATATCCCTGGAACAGCATCCCTCAGCCCAGAGAGGAGAGGTGATTCTGCTACATCTGTCCCTCACAGGACTGAGAAATTGCTGCGAGGAACCCCAGAAGGAGTTCTGCATCTCTAGTGCAAACAGTGTACGGAGGCAATTGATCTAGAGGCTGGCTGAATGAAGGACCTGACAGGGGATGAGGGGAGTATCAACTGCTGGCAGCAGGCAGGCAGATGGGAGGGATGGGTGTCCGTAAGGTACACAAGGGCAAATTCACCCGACTCAGTGCCACACCAACTGTCACACATTCATCATAGCCAGAGGAAGGGTTTGAGAGGAGCTCTGATTTTTTTTTTTTAGGAAGCCTATGACTTTTTTCTTTTTTTTTAAGGCTGACAATAAAAAGGTCCTAAAGGAAGATTTTTGACAGTTCAAATATAAATTTACAATAACGTTACAAATTGGTAACACTGCAACCGCATGTATTTAAAGTAAGTTAAAATTAAGTTATGGGCAGCTGTTTTTTCTTATTAAATGCGAATTTTTAAGCCTTTCCCAGAACTAAATCTGGATTTTTTGTTATTATTTTAAAAAACCTCAAATGCCTAATAAGGACTTAGGTTAATACTTTTCAAAAGCCATAGCTGCTTTAGAACAAAATACATCTCATGATTACATTGGTTTATACACACATATAAATCCTAATGATGTTCATGTATCACTAAATATGCTAAGATAATACTCTAGGATTAAGCTTCGGTATCAAGTTTTTTATATAGCATTAGACTTACAGATGTCCTATTAATTACACTAAAAATTTCAGCACCATTCTGCAACTTCAAAAAATGTTGAACAATTTTGGTTAGGAATGTAAAAAAATATGTAGCTCTGTGTGAGCAGATCCACCAGGATCTGAAGCTGGCCTTGGGAGGTAGAAAAAGAAATACAAGGCTTTACTCCTGTTGGTACTCTGTCACTAAATCCTACCATTGGTATTCTCATAGGTATTGTACTAGGGCATCCACCAAAGAAGCTCCAGTTTCCTGACGCGATGTCCTTCCCCTCGTCACCCAAAGGAACCTGGTTTTAGCCAGCAGAGTTTGCCCTCATTTCCACCCCAAGCAATCTTCTTCTTTTTGTGACTGCAGGATAAAACTGCAATTTTTATTACAAACAAATTAAAGCAACAGCCAATTCACACCCGCTCCTTAAGACTGAAGCAAATCAGCTGATGTGCTATTTTCTGTTAAAAAAATGAGGTATTTTTACACGAAAATGTGATGGAAGCCTTCAGGCCTAGCTCTTTGGTGTAAAAATACATACAAGTGAGAGATCAAAGTCTTTGGGGACAGTTCAAAACCTTAACCTGGACTTACTCTTTGCAACTGACCTCTATTCGTTGGGTAGACTCCAATGCATCTGCACCTCTGGCAGCATGTAAAATAAACTTTGCTGATAATTAGGACGCTTTTCTAACTGCATAGCCTCACATGTCTACAGATAAATAAAACTGAAACAACGTGTATGTCCACATGCTTTCACAGGGATCCTCCATTCTTTACAGCTTTCTTGAACATATATAGCCATTCCGTTTGACCTTCGTGCAGTCAGTTGCTTGCCATTTTCCTCGCTTCTGCACCAACACACAATTTCTTCCTCTCTTTGGAAAGTGGTAGGAGCCTCTTCTCCAGTTTACATAGGTTACAGGTTCTCCTCCATTCCACTCCCAAAGTCCAGGATTGACTTGGTCATTCAAGCCTGTGTGAAATCAGTAAGACAAAATCAGTGATGTTTATTGTCTGTGGAGCCTGATGCCAACAGAAGCATGTTGTTCTATCCCTTTGTTAGGAAATGCATACAATATTGTGCTGAGAGAAAAAAACATCTGGAAGAATACAAGTAAAATACAATTTAATATTTCGTAAGGCAATTAGTGCCATCTGAATAAGGGAAAATATACTTTTCCTCATTATTGCCTATCTAAAATGTTTTCTCTTTCCATCTATTGCATGTCTATCTCCTGCCAAGTTTCTCTTTTGATACTTAAGATGCCAAGCCGAATGTTATATTGAAGTCTGGGCAGCCTCAGATGCCTTCAGATTTGTTCTGAAAATAAAATCCTGCAGATCTGTTGAAATTAACAGTTGTAAAATTAGGTAGTGTTAATTAATACAAACTAAAACACGTCTTTTCACTTAGCCTCTGAGTTACTAAGACCAACATGGTTGACATGACCTGTCTTCTTAACTAGAAGAGACCAAGGTCAGAAGATTGACACAATGGTCTTGTAGTCTTTATTCTTATCAGAAGAGTTTATTTCTCTCAGGTTAACAGAACCATGGTTAACATTAAACATTAAACTGTTAAACATGATCCCAAACTAACTGTAGTTTTTAGAGTTAATTTAGTATAGCTAGTAAATTAATCTCAGAAGATTACTAAGAGCTGAAAATTGCAGTTCACAATTGGAAAAAAGAACCTAAAATGTGGACGGTATAGCAGAAACAAGGCAGGTTAGAAGAAAGCAGTAGCACTAGTCCATGACTAAGGCAGTCATTCACAGAAAGGGATCAGGAGGTACAGAGAAGGCCCGTCTGAGTTCTTTCCATTTCTCACGAAATGAAAGGTGTGTGAGAAGAAATAGATAGCGAAATCTAAAATGATGTGATTAAATCTTCTTTAACTGATCATCTAGTTAGTTCACAAGATTTCTGATACAAGATGACACCATTAAATTAGCAGTAACATAAATAATTTTTTGAAGTAAAGTTTAAAACAAGGTAAGTTAGAGATAAATAAAGTAACAGTCAAAAGAAAGTTGAGATAAACAAAAGCGCAGGAGCTCCATCAGAACTTATTTTCCTAGCTAGTGTTAGAATAGAGAAGATTTCAAGGCATAATCAGCCCAGCAATAGGCGACATGATAAACTCTTCTTCTTGATAAAGACTTATGAAGATAGCCAGGTGAATTATGGCTTTCAGTTTAATGCCTTGCTCTGAAGTAATAAAAGCAGCAGAAGGTTGAGGACAATGCGACATCTGAAAACGAGGCTGGAGCTGCCGCGACAGTTTCTGCTTTCCAGGGTGCAGAGGAACTCTAATCCTCGGAGGGGACAGTCAGCTGAGGTACTCACCTATCCAAAAGGGCTTCCTCCCGCTGAAGTCCCACAGCCACTGCATGTGTTGTTCATTAGCCACACTTGCTAGACTCCCCAGGTATCTAGGCTCAAGGAGAGAGGACAGAGTAATTAGCATTCCACAGAGTGACAGACGTCTCCCATCGACTTATCAGCAAGGGACACTGATTCTAGTATAAAGCATGCAACTAATGTTTCACAGGAAAACCACTACTTACTGGCAGGAAAGAATAATTACATGAAGATGAAGTCTTAAAATTTTTGATTACTTGGAGGGGAACTAAAGTCCTAGTCTGATTTTTCTAACAGAGGAATTAAATCAGCTGGGCAACTGAAAGAAGTGTATACAGGGAATGTGTACCTCATATTCACAAACTGTATTTTAAACCATTGACACAAGCATTGATACATTCCTTTCTTTAAAATAATAATATGCCCAGATTAAACTCCAAACCACTGAACAATACAGCTTCATCCATGTGGTAGCAGAGCAGTCTATATCTTTCAAAAATTGTGTTCTCATAAAACTAAAATTTTGAATAGTATTTGCCAGGAACTGTCAGCCACTTTCGTATTTATCCATCTTTTTGCCCCGCTTGATATCATGTCACCTTTTAACCTGTCACACCTGCTGTTGCCTTCCCTCTGATGCTGAGCCACTGTCATTTCTGGTGTCCCTTATTTCTGACTGCCACTCAGTCAAACAGTGATGCCAAACCCTTCAGCCTCCCAGAACATCCTGGGTGATGCTTGATAGGGCCCAAGCAAACCACACTGCTCATCAAAACATGTTGTAAGGGAGGCAAAAACTCCTCTGGCAGCAGAAGGCGTCAATGGCAGTATGAGCATTTTGCTAATTCCATGACTGTTGCCAGATAACAGAGTATCGGTATTGCTCCAAAGAACATAAAGACTATCTTCTTCAAGAGCTGGGAGAACAATGAGACCTCAAGGGTGGCATGGCAGACTTGAACACACTATGGAGACCATGAACAGGTGCTTAGGCGTAAGCCCACCACCAAGCCTGCTGCGCAGTTAGAGACCTGTGTCTGGAGCTCCGTTCCTGTTTGCTGCTTTGTATCTTTTCTGACAGTATGGATCCTGTGGATGCCATCTTGTAACGCCACACAAGACAGGGAAGCAGGCACATTTTACATCAGGAGGAATTCAAAGTAATACCCCACAATATTCTTCACAGTCCCTATTGCACAAAGACTGGACCACTCCTTAATCTGGGCACACAGGGACATGGTATGGAACAAATTCATTGTAATACTGACAGGGTGCTCCTGCTGCAAAGGCCTTCTCCATTATCGCTAGAGTCAACCAAAGCAGCAGGGGATTCGCCACCTGCTCTGCTCTGCACGGTGGGTCTGCGGAAGCCGGCAGGAGAGCTGGGTGTTAGCCCTCACAGCCTGTGTATTCATGGCTGCCCTAGACCAAGCACCGCACAGTAACGTAGGTCCCATCAAGGGCCCCTCAAGTTCAGGGGCCACCGGAGAACAAAGTGCAAAGGGTCTCGCTGATGTCCGTGCAAGCTCTTCTTAGGTGGAGGGGTGGCAGGACAACCTTGGAAATATTGATTGTGACTTTACAATGGCAGACTGTCCCAGTGCGACGTGGTCAGGATTGTGCACCCGCTTATGGTACAGGCTTTCAAAACTTCACCCAGTGAAGCTCCCAGCAGAGCCTTTGACTGTGCTTCTCATCACAATCAAGTTTTGTGCGTGGTGTTGGGGACTGTATGTCCCCAGTGTGACACGCTTCCACACTTCTGGGCCCATCTACCAGGCACCAAATCTGCAGTCAACCAGGAACAAAGCTGTTACACTGACAAAAGCTCTTGGAAGGTTTTGTACTCCATCTTCTTCCTCAGACAAAAGGTCCAGGAAAGCAGGTTCAGTTAATGCAGGTTGTCCTCCCAGGGTAACTGGTTCAGCGGCAGGATGCCAATGCCCCTCACAGTGACTGTGGTTGGCCACTGGCCAAACTGGAGGCTAAGAAGAGATTTGGGCAGTAGCCTCTGTGGTATGACTACGAGCTGAGCAAGAACAAAAATAGAGCATTTTATCTGGCTTCTGCTTAAGGACAATCAAAGCCCTAGAACTAAGTTGTTTACTTTAAGTGAGCATAGGTTACCCCTGTTGTTTCAACTGTTTTAGGAAATGTGATAACAAAAAGCATCAATGTGTATCAGTAACTGCTATATCATTTATGACATACAGGGGTGGTCTGAGCTGTAGCAGTTTCAGACTTTTACTTCAGTGTGAGTACCAGGGAGAGACTTCAGCACGGTGACAGGAAAGCACTGCAATAATTATAACGTTATCTAATCTTTTCTCCATAGGAGTGCTTTCTAACTACTGCCTGAGAAACACACATGGCTGAAGAGAGAGCAACCATTCTAATTCTTACACCTAGTCAGGAGTTTTGATGTATTGTAGGGAAATGAGTACAGTCCCAAAGGAACATGCCGCTTATGATAATATTACTAACTGTACCTCTAGGCAGAGCGCCAGACGCAGGAAATGACAAGATAATGTTATTTATGGAGTTATGTAAATCTAGCACTTCCTAATTTAAATTGCTCTGGAGAAGGGGTCATAATGCCTTATTGAAAAAAAAAAACAAAACCAAAACCACACACATCACTGATTTTTGTGCTAAATAGGTCCATTTGAAATTATGCCTGTGTGCTTCAAAATTTTTGCTCTCAAGTGAAGAGCATCCGTCCTCTTAGAGCAATTGCCCGAACTAAGGAAATATTTTGGCTAGCCTTTGGCCTTGAAGTATTATATGCAAAACACTTAGCACAAAGACTTTGCTGCTTTTACATTAAATAATCCAATACGTTTAGAGAAGCTTTCTACCATTCTGATAAATCTCACTTCAGCAAAAGCACACTTGCCTAGCTATGAAGGTCTCCACAGTGCAGGAGGACGTTTATTTTAAACTGCTATAGTAAATCCATGTCCTGTACTGATGGTGAAGGAGGGTAGTGACCGAGAGGCTCTGCTTATCCCAGGCTTTTGTTTGATTACCTAGGGAGTAATCCTGGTGCCTGGAAATAGGTGTCTAGTGTTGCTTATAATGCCTTGCAGTATTCATAACATTCAGATGAGGCTGGCAGACATGATGCAGAGCTTTCAGGAGCCCTGTGCTTCCAGAGCGGCAGTTGAGAGTCAGACAAGATACACAGGGCCTTTGAAATGACTCAGGTACCTGAATCCCTATGCTGGAGTCACCAGCAAGAATATAAGTTAAACCAGTCACTTGCAGAACTAGCACTAGCCTTAGGAGAAGAGGGCAGCAGGTCCATCCCACTTTGCTATAGGCAGAATCACAGAATCACAGATAGTAGGGTTTGGAAGGGACCTCTGTGGGTCATCTAGTCCAACCCTCCTGCCAAAGCAGGGTCACCTACAGCAGGCTGCACAGGACCTTGTCCAGGCGGGTCTTGAATATCTCCAGAAAA
>Ga0065711_1033757_pt1 | contig 24885 bp, 14 predicted proteins | sample Hoacrofraction12_FD_59098 | JGI IMG/M metagenome (GOLD analysis project Ga0065711, IMG submission 59098) | Hoatzin crop microbial communities from Cojedes, Venezuela - Epithelial fraction 12 v2 (version 2) | ecosystem: Host-associated > Birds > Digestive system > Esophagus > Crop | place...
TCTTCATCCAGGTCGTTGATGAAGAAGTTAAACAAGACTGGGCCCAGTACTGACCCCTGAGGGACACCACTTGTCACCAGCCTCCAACTAGACTCAGCGCCGCTGATGACAACCCTCTGAGTTCTGCCATGAGTTCTCTGCATGAGAGGTGGGATTCACCCGCCAACAGATATTTCTTCAGTAGGAACGTTTACAGTTGTGTCTTTACAATCACTGGAGAAAACAATTTCTGTGGCACAATTGATTTCATTCCAAAGTACGTATCTAAAATACATTGGCTGGGTTACCTTCTAAGAGCACCTGTTCACTTCATTTCTCTCCACTGTTCTGAAAGGAACTTGGACACGGCTGTCTACAGCTGTAGAAGGCTGAAGTTATGCAAGATACAAGCTGTCCCAGTCTAGTCCAAAATATTTACTTGTAGCAAAAGGTATTATTCCTTTTCAACTTCGAATATGAAACAGGTAAATTTATAGGAAATGGCTCAACACACAATGGTCAAAAATCTCATATTCTTTATGTGAATTTAGTGACCAAGTACAAAGCAATCCTGCACTGACAGCCTTGCAATTATTTTTTGTGCTTTTTATCAGACATTTTGCAAGCTCTTTTAATAACACTTAGCTCAGGTTGTTTTTCTACTCTGTTTGTTGCTTTTGTTATTTTAATCAGCTGTTCATTCTCCTCTCATAAATTTATTTCCTAGATTTTGTCCTACTGTTTAGGAAATTGAGAGGATTGTCAGGATATCATGTTCCAACCTTGAATACATTGGTTATAACAGGACAACCAGTAAGTGTCCAGGTACTTAAAACACCATTACTGTAAACACAGACCCCTTGTTGCTGAAGTGCTTCATTCTCTGCTCAGATATAAACATGGCTGTGGTGACTTTTTCTAGACAAACAGAACTATACTTATAATCCAGCACCAACACACACTTTCCAAGGAAAACTTCAATTATCATCAGCCTATCTTAACCATAGCTTTTCTGTGAAGAAGCTAGCGACAATATTCTGGCTAATGTGATCTGAGCATTCATTTGACAGATGTTAGTCTGGATTGTGTCTTGATTTCTAGAAAGTGTGGGGAAAATTCTGCCAGACAGCAAATCAGATGAATGATATGACCATTGCTAAGGGGAATGGTTTTGGAGTTCATAGCCAATGTATGGGCATCTCAGTATGAGACCTTTATCTGAGGAAAAGACTGCTGGAGAAATTGTAAGAAGTTAATCTTGAGATTTGTGAGACCAGGTAAACTGAAGTAAATGACCAAAATCTGTAAAAGAAGAAACAGTAGGTAATAAAGCTCATAAAACAGCAGTTGAAAAGAAATGAAAGAACAGCCAGAGATACTCAGTGCAGAACACATATCTGAGAGATGGTTTAAATGAAGGCAAATGTATGCAATCTGAAAAGTAAAAGATTTAAGGACTAACAGCAGAAATAGAAATTACAGGATATCACAATCAGTAGCTGATGGACTTACTAGATCATAGAATCAAATATAGTATGTTGAAACAAAATTATATGACTCTACTTCTTGTCTGAGTCTGCTTGAGCACAATCAATTTCCTTTCCAAAACGAAATGAGGAGAAGCAAGCTAGTATATCCTTATTAAAACCAAACCAAATCCAAACACAAACAAAAAAGTTTGACAAATTAGATTATATCAAGCATCTGACACCTTCAGTGTTGGATGATAACTGAATGTCTGTACTAGAAACAGCAGCTTGTCCCGTAGGAACATGAGATTCAGTAGGAAAGAGGAAAGGAGGGAAGGGGAGGTGAACTAAATGTCTATGGGTAACCGTTCATGATGTTTTCTCTAACAAAGAAAATTGATCCACCCATAGAAATGTGCTACTCAGGTGTGGTTAGAAAAACAGAGAGAATTATTTGTAGGAAGCTGACTTCTGTTATTATTTTTTTGAGAAAAAGAAAGATTAGGATATCATTGTCCGTTTTTGTTAGTGACGTATCTATGTAGATTGTCGACTTTTTGCTATAGAGTATTGTCGTAATACCATACTGCTGGTTAGTCTCACCTGACTCTGTGTAAGCATAAAATTATCTAAATCTGCACACATCGGAGAACACCAGAGAACATCATTTTAACTGGAGAACATAAATTAAAATTCAACCTTGAATGACAATACAGGTCAGATTAAGATTAAACATTCATTTTGTACTGGATACACATCAACTTAATATCAAAAATGCATGCAGCCATTTGCAAACTAAAATGACCTACTTGGCCCATGGCTACTGGGTCCAAGCATTGAATCTGCAGGTTTAGGAGATTGCCTTGTAGGATAATGAAAATCTCTGGCTAAATCTACAAGTAATCCAGACAGACAACTTAATTTTGGTAGAAATCGAAAATACAGTCTCTTACACTGAGGAAAACTGTACCTCATCTCAGCAGCAAAAAGACAGAGTGATTTTAAGATAAGTTCTTTCACTCTGTGAACTAAAGAATAAAAGAAGCTGCTGCTTTTTTTTTTTTTCTGGAGGAACAAGAGACAAAAGAAAACAACCCCAGAAAAAGATATTCCGAGCCTCATTAGAAAAGGTTAATCAAGTAACTGAATAGACCAAACATACCATCAGTAGAAAATTTGGCTGATATAGCTGGTAGATTTTCACAAAATGTGTGTAAGTAAGTACATATTTACCTGTTTACAAATTCATAAATGTACACCAATTAATGTATTAAACTGGAGATATACGTGAGATAAGTAAAAGTTAACAACAATACGATGCCAGAGAAGTAAAGAAATGTGCACTATTCAGGAGTCAGAAGCAAAAGATTAATTTCTTCAATTTGTTGGATTTTCAATGACTGAAAAAAGAAGTAGCTTGACATCTGGTTTCAGAAACTGTGTGAGCAATGGCAAACTTAGGACGCAATATTACCTAAAAAAAAAAAAGTCTATATTCTGAATCGTATCAAAATTTTAACAGGTAATGCATGATGGTTTTTATGCAGTGAGTGGATTAACAAACAAAGTAAGTAGCAAGTTACACAGATGACCCGTCAAACACTACAGAGGAAGCACAGATGGGGCACCATGAAGTGGCATAAATGCTCTAGTACTCGTTTATAAAAACTGCATAATTCTTCCGAACATTTGAAGGCCTGCAAAAAAACACATTTAAATATAATCATGGATATAAAGCCTATTAGAAATTGCAAAAATATTACGTGTGTGTATATACAGATGATGATAAGGCAAGGAGTGGTGTTCAGGTCAGGGTTGCTTCATAACCTGCAAAGTTTAGAGAAAAAACTCATGCTGCAGAGACAAAAGGATATATTGTGGGCAAACACTAAACATTAGGTCCTTCTAGCCTCAGCTGAATGCAGCTGAGTGCAGACTACTCTATCAAGAAGTTTGTCAGACTTCCAAAGTCTTGGTCAACTGATGCTTTTAGGCTTGTTTCATCTAGCTAACTTCTCTTTTTTTTTCATACGCTCCTACCTCGTTTTAATTTAATTTCAATGGGGAGTCATCCTGTGAATATATTTGTTTTTGGCTTCTTGGTTTTGTTCAAAGATAAACTTCTCATTTATGATCACAGTTCACTGCATCATCACAGCTTTTGAAAAAGGGTTTTAGATGGTGAAGTATAGCAATTTTTTAATTTATTTTTTCCACTTAAGAGTAGTTACTAAAACATCATCATCATTTAAACAGAAAAGAATTACATACCACACTGTGCTATAGCACCAAATATCTGGATCAAATGTTGCACTGTCCTCAAGCGTACGTTTGTCTATTTCTTCCCTCAGTAAGCAGGGGCAAAAATCAAAAGTGTGCAAAAAGATGCATCAACCCTGGTTTGAAGTAAAACGTACAAAACCTCCCTCTTCATCATTTTTATAATAAACTTTGTATTTCTTGAACGTACTTCTGAGCCCTTCATTTTGGCAAAAATCGTTCACACGGACCTGTGAAGTGAGCCAAGTGTATATTCTATTTTATTAGAAAACACATTAGTAAAATATCTTGCTTTCCTCTTTGTAAAGGGAGTAAAATCCTTCTTCTGAGAGGCTTTTTGTTGGTTTGTTTGCTGCTGTTGAATGATCCTTGGCTGTACAGTGGAAAGGGCATTCCTTTAGGTCTTTAAAGGCAAGGTAGAAAAAATGACATAAAAGCCTTGCTTGGATTTGATTGATGCACTCTCATATTTGAAGTTCACTCACAGCTTTGTGCTAGAAGACCAGGGTCACTCCATCCAGTCCTCTAATGAGACTGTACATGAACACTTGCAGCTTTGTAGGCCTTGTTTTAATCAGAGATTGAGAAACACTCCTGACTGATAGTCTTCAGGATCAGATCTAAACAGAAAATAACATGCTCGATTTGGCCTCTGAAGGTGGGTTGAGCAAATCTTTGTGATGTATTGGAGCATTTGCTGAGTGCAAGCGCACGTGGTATGGTTCCTATTTCTGTCGGCAAATACAAATTTTTCACTCAGCAGGCATAATCAGAGCTAACTCGAGAGGAGAAATAACAAAAACTCAACAGCCCTTAGCAACTCAGCATGGCATAGAGGGATTTAAGACTTTAGCATTTTATCTCTATCAGTATGAAAATGTATGAGGAAATCTGAACTTTGGAAGTGCAAATAAACACATTTAACACATTATAAACCACCCATTCTACCAACGACTCCTGGGTCTTTTCTTTTTCTATTTTTCCTTTGCCAGCCTCTCTCTTCTGGAATAATAAAGCTGGTTCATTAATTTGAACTTAAACTAAACCCAGTTTGTTTTGACAGAGTTACTACAGAGGTAAGGGAGGAAGTGTGCACAATCTATTGTTAGCCTCTCTTAACTGATACTGGAGACAAAATCATGCTCTGCATTTCATAATGTTTTGCTTCTCTGCAGCTCCTGTTCACTTCTATTCTCTTGGCTGAGAGACGAATCCAATCCAGTGCTTGAGGCTGCTGAGGGCATGACGGCGATTAAAGTGGTAGGTATCCTACCTAAATCTAATTCAGGTAACTGCGTTCTGCAAAAGTAAAATTCACTCTGTAGTTTTAAGTAAAAATATTTGCTTTACCTCCTAGGAACTGCTGTGTGTGGTTTACAGTCACTAACAGTTCACTGTGTGTGAATGCCTGTACATAAGTAGAGACCTTGGAAAGGAAATGAACCAATTTTTACACGGGATAGCACACCACTAAGGAAATGGAAGGAGAAGAAATTCGCAAGCTTATATTAACACTGAAAAGCATTTGAAACACTGAAGATTTATCACAGTGGTTCTTTCTTAGCTTGCCTCCCTGCCATCCCTTGGTTACTATATTTGTTTTCTATATCTCCCTCTTTACTGTTTAATCTGCATCAGTTGCATCTCCTCCATGTGTTGTTTTCCACACAGTGTTCTCCCATGCCCTTATGGCAAACAGAGCTGTATTCCTGCCTGGTCTGGACTGTGTTGTGGGAATGGACATCAAAAGCTACTGCACTTGCATTTCGTCTCTGGGTACCCTTTAACACATTCACCTCCCACGAAAATGTACTAAAAAGCACTTTGCAAGAACAACAGAACAAGCGTGGATTTCGTAGCCAAGCAACTAAATAACAAGAAAAAATGAAAAATAAAAAGAACGTGTTTAAGTTACCCTAAATATAGAATGACTTCTCTGGTTTACTCCAGATTTCCCCTCAAATCACAATTTTTGGTAACGATGTACCGTGTAAGCTTTGAAGACACTGCTTCTGTGTGGGGCAATTTAGAAACGTAGACTCAGAAATCAAGCTTGTAATGAGAAATGTACTTAATTATAAAATGATGGAAGATCCTGAAATAAATTAGTGAAATGGCTTTGGACTGGCAGATTTACAAGTGCAAAACACTAGATTTCCATTTCTCTACCAGAATTTGCAAAGCCTGTACCTGTTATTACCGATTTTGATTTCAGATGCCAGGCTGTTAGGACCATTATTTGTTTTCATTCCCAGTGAGTTTTTTTCTGCTGCTTTTAGCGTACAGAAAACTTTTCCTGAGTAGATCTAACTGTTAATCACTTACTCAGAGCTGAAAGCAGCAACCCGTTATGAATCATTCTGTGGGTATTAACAGACAATGAGTTCTTTCACATATTCTCATTTAATTCTTTCTCTCTAGATAATATCCCTTCTTTCAATTACAGTGTTTATCCTTTGAAGACAACTAACCCTCCCTCTAATTGCATTATTCCTAGAAACACCTTGCTATTTTTTTCCTTCGTACTTTACAGCTCAATATGAAAAGCAGCATCCTTAAATACTTGCTGTCTCATGGGCCACACACTGAAGAAGGAAAATGTTGTTGCCCAGACCATAACTTCCTGTCCACATCAACCTGACCTGTGGCAGATACAGCATCCCCATTTTAACTCCTTTGCAGAGTGTTCAAGCTGCTGCATTGTATTTCCTAAGGGCAGATGCTGAATTTTAGCAATAATAGTAGCAAACTCCACCTGAAGCACAGAAATTCTGTAAATTGAGGCAGTTCAACCATCCAGTCGCAGCATGGGAGGGTCTCTAGTGAAAAGCAGATCTGAGGACTCAGCCTAGAACAGGAGGTGTTCAAGATGGGTGATGAGATCCAAACCAGCAGTACCATGAGGACAGATCTGCTTTCAACCAGCGAGTCTGCAAACACTGAGGTCAGGGGTGTGCTTCTTTGCGAGCCCTCCATTATGTTCATACATCACTTCTGGGAATAAAGGAAGACTTTTTTTTGGTTTTCTTTTTTATACGTGGCAAACACTGGAATTGGCCTATTTACATTAGCTTCCTCCTAAAGACAAGATCTGCTTCACTATGTCCTCTTGACCAGCAGCCCGCTGCCATCTGCTTAGGGAAGCATCACCTGCTTTGAGGTTCCTTCTGGACTTCCCTCATCATTACAAGAATGAGCAGTACTGAGCACAGACGAGAGCATGGCTCTGCCCTCGGGAGAGTTTTACTATGGAAATTCAGGGGAAAGGAGTGGTTACCACCACTTGCCACACACATAAACCCATTCGTCAGATTGTTTTCCTGAGAAGCCACAGCTTTTCAGTAAACATCAGATCACGTATCAGTTATTCAGCATTACACTAAACAAGAAAAAAGAATTACGATGCCCTTTTAGTTTAGATCAATGATACCTGTTTAACACTTTCTTTTCCTGTGGAAACCGCAATCTCCCCACTCCTCCTTCTTTGCCAAATTACCTTAGGGCTTGCCTGATTTGTTGATGAATTTCCAGTTTTTATGGCTTCACTAGCCAGATCTCATGCAAAAAGTGCTCTTATTAGAGCCTGAATTCACTCAGCGTTGCTGTAAATGTAAATCTCATTTTATAAAACCCAGCACCCTTTATAAAGTGTCTGTTTTCCAGTATACTCCTATTTACCTTATTTTCATGTCATTTTTGCAACATCAGTTGCACTTTCTGTACTTACAGATTATTTGCTTAAATGTTAGATTTCTGTTACTTCAAAAAAAAATATCATATGGCAAACATTATCAGCAAAATCAGCTGAGGGGGGGGAGTTCAGTCTGGCCCTGCACCTTTGAAAATACTGTCTCTTGTTACTAGAGCTACCTTAGTTAGTAAAGTAGAAATAAGAGGTCAGACAGAAGAAAAGGTGAAATCTGGTGAATCATGGATGGATATTGATTTTAAAAGAGCTTCTATTCCACAGTTACTAACCTCTTGTTTGTCTTCTCCCTCTTCCTGAAGTGTATTTACTGTTACACATGGCCTTTCCTCAAGCATCACTGAGAAGTAATACACGTCTGGCTGAGATAATAAAGGATATGAGAGTAATAAAAAGGTCTTGTCTAAAGAGAAATTAGTGTGCTTGAAAATACAGGGTCATATTCCCCTAATAATTTCAGCAGTGAAGCTTTATTGAAAATCAGTGGGGACACAGTAACAAAACAGAAGAAGATGTGTCCTTAAAAGCTGACTATGGTCTGTGCAGTGTTTAATAGTGGACCTGCCTCTCTTTTGAATCCAGTTACTTATCATTTTCTGAAATGAAGCAAATTATTGAGACTCATAGTGCTATTGCAGTAATTCCTGCCTGTAATAATACAACACATATATACTAACATCCCCAAAACTCTTTTCCACACCATCCAAGTACATATGTAAAACAAAGTGAGACGCCCAACTTAGATACAACAACATGATAAGATCAAATTAAACTGGTGGAATTATTTCTCTGAGGGCAAGAACATCCTGTTCAGAAAAAGGTTTATGAAAGTTCAAGACAGAAAATTTTAGAATAATGTGTAATTGAACTACTGTCTATCTAAGCTCATGAATTCATTGTTTGCATTTACGCTAAAGATTGATGTTTCAGACTTTTCACATTTTTACAATGTACTATAAAGATTTTGAGTATAATAAAACAATAGAGATTAATATTAATATATTTAAATTAAGGCAATGTCTTCAAGTTTTCATCATGTATGTAAAGTTCTATATGGGACATGATACAATAAGGTATCATAAATGTGTGAATTTGTAATTAAAAGGCATTTATTTAAAAATAGGAGCATGGCGATATTTTCTACATATCTGCAATCCAAGCAAAGCTGTGAGTAGAGTCACCATGAGGAAAAGCCTCCAGGGTCAAAGCCCTAAAATAATAAAAGTATCTACCTCTTATGCAGAACAAACAGAAATAAGGAAAATCATTTGCAGAGACTCTTGAAAAATATCATTATCCGTGTTAGGTAACTAGATACAAACATACGCTTACCTAATTTCTGCTTATCTGGTACCTTGCAGCTCTAGCAGGAGCATTACTTTCTTTAGTAAATGCAGATGAAATTAGCATCCCACTCAGAGTAATAAACAATCAGTAAAAGAAACAAAAGATGATTTTTCATTATGTTTGTTTAATTCAGCTATATTTTGGCTCCAGATTTGTGGCTTGAACACAGTCCTGTTACAGTAACAGCTAGTTTCACTTACCCATCGACAGTGCCAGAAACCGTGACTTGGCCAAGCTGGCTCAGGTTATGGACCAAGCAACCCCTGGCCAAGCAGCTGCCACACTCACATCCACCTTTTACCATCATCCTGGGACTTGGCAGAAACATTATTATAAAAAAAAAGCAAACAACACTGTCCTGAAATGTATTCTTGAATGTACAGTTCCACTGCCTGATAACAGCATTCTGGAGACTTTCCTGGACATTTTGCACTCAGAAAAGTCCTCTGTGTCTGTGCTATTTAGCATGCACTCAGTGGTATACAGATTAAAAAAGAAAAGGAAAAGGAAAAGGAAAAAAAGAAGAAAAGTTAAACTCATCTGGCCGGTTTCCTAGGTTAATTTGTAAGGAGTTAACAAATGCTATATTACGCAAATTAGAAGTGAACACCAATACCTGTGAGTTTGTGTAAGCACCAAGAGACAGTTTGGACTTTCATGAATTCCTTTAGAAAAGAGATATAGTACAAACAGAAAATTAATTATTGAAATGTTTTTATTTCAACAAATGGAAATAAAAACTTAAAACCTTTTAAAATGAAAGCATCATTTGTGATGAAATTATAACAAAGTTAGTAAAAATATACAGTAAGTTTGTATTTCATTTTTGAAGTAAAGGATGTATAGACATCCTGTATGAGCCAGAAAGGCTCAAAATTAAGGCTGTATGAAAGTACAATACAAGAAACAGGCACCAAGCCATTAAAACATAGGAAGCAGAGGATGAAAAGGAGCAAGCTCTCCATTCTTAGACAAGCATCAGTTATAAATAACTGCTCTCCAAACACAAATGTTTCTGAATCAAAGAGAGGAAGAAAAAAAAGAGAAAAGCAAAGGTCTAACTGCCATGTAAACTCATTTTAAATGTCATGTCTTATTAGAACCCAATAAGTGGAATGTCTGTTTTCCCCCTTTGGTTGAGCCATCAAATTTGTCAAAATTTTATGATAATTCATTCCATCATTCCTCAGACATTTAAATGACAGACAGTCCTTGGGAAAAAAAAATCCCTGTAATCCTACTCTTCATGTTAAACTGCCTCTAGAGAGGTTTTTAAAATATACCACATCGTGGTAGGAGCAGAGCCCTAAACTTCTCAATTCCACTTATGATTTGCTGCCTTTTTGGAAAATGACAATAAATTGGCTCTCTACTATTCTTGACCTCTTGACTTCTGAACCATGGCTGTCCATGCCTTAACTTTGCTTGTTTAAGTCAGCAGCTATCGTATCACTCTGATCCTCTCCCAGAGGGTCTGGAGATTTAACTCTCCTGAACGGTTAAGCTCCCCCTCTAGTGTTCACTGCTCATCACATTATTCCTCCAAGAAGAAGGGAAGAGACTTGTCACTCTGCAACTTCTCACAGAGACAGTTTTTACTCATTTATAGCTTAAGAGTATAAAGGCAGTGACAAGAAGATTAGAAGGTAAATAAAGCCCTTTTAATGTGTTTCTATTTGGCTTCTTCCAGCTAATTTTGTAAGTACAAACAGAAAATAACAATGAAGATCCTAATTTTAAATTAGTGCAAAAGAGTGCCTGATGCTTCAAAAAATATCTAGTGGCATGCAGAGTGTCTGAAACAGTCAGCACTTAGAAGGCAAACAATAGTATAGCATTGTCCCTGGGAAAGTATTAATTTGTACATAAGTGAGTAAGTTATTAACTGAAACCAAGGCATGAGAATTCTTCATTTAAGTGCTGATTACTAATCAAATTGGGGTAGGTGTTTTTCACATATCTCTTTCCTCAATAAGTCTTGCTAGCGACCTGCAAAACTCATCCTTTATTGCTTGAGGGCCAGTATATTCATATATATGCACACTTATCGATGATTTGGATTTAGTTTAATGAAATGAAATGTAAATGACAATCAGTTAGTCATAATAATCAAAATCGGGAAGCCTGAAAGGTTAAAAGTTCAGTCTCTTTGTGAAATGCAGCCTTGGACCTGCAGCTAGTCACAACCCAGAATTTATTGTACTGTGGAAACAGGGAAAAAATAAACCCTGGCGCTTCAGAAGAGGGTACATCAGCATGTCATCTGCAAATCTCAACTGATTTTATTTTAAATGCACAGAGTTTGAGTTAAACTGATGAATGTAAAAGCTTCCCTCTCCTTCAAGTCCCCCCGGCAAATCCCAAACCTTAAAAACCCTCTTCATACAATACTATTAAAAATTCAAAGCACAGATGCTGATCTGCAACAGAAAATCTTTTGTCTGTTAGTGCAGATAATTCTTCTTAACTGGTATCTACCTGTGATTCAATTAAGCAGTACTTCTCTTCATATAATAGCCACTGTTTAACTGCACAGAGATTAAAAAAAGAAAAGTTAGACAGATGTCATGCTAAAAATTACTGATTTTGTTTTAGATACGAAAACATCTATCAAATGATCTAGCAAAATTCTGGTGGAGCAGTTCCTACAGTTCTAATGATTGTCTTTGAAAGAAATGCTCTGGAAAATTATGTTGATTGTGCCAAAATTTAATTTCAAAAGAAAAAAAAATTGCCTTGTTTGATAACTTCTGCATGGGCTATTTAAGTTGTGCCTTTACAATGTGACTTTCCTTCATTTCTGTTCCTTAATGTGAAATATTGCAGGGTGTAAAAATGGAAGTAAAAAGGTAAAACATATCTGAATGAAATCAGACTCTTTAATGGATTTAGTATTATTTTTTTCTCACTATAAGCTTTCGTGAACAGTTTCAATATCTGGATTTTTCATTCCAAGTCACATTGAAATCTTTAACTCCCTACTGCAATGGACAGTTCTGCCCTCCACATCCTTCTGTGAGGTATGCACATTGGCAAATTTCTTGTACTTAAAATAAAGAAATGTTTTAGAAAACACAACTGGGAATTTTGCAAGCTTCTGAAAGTTGTTTATTCTGCTAGTGCTGCAGCAGAGCTCTGTAATCAGAACATATTTAGCCTGGTTAGAGCAGCGAGTTGCAAGTACTTGTGGATTATATCTGTGCTGGGGAATTTCTATCTGAAGTGGACAGAACTATTGAAATTCAGCTTAGTGGAATCTCTTTTCAAAAGTGCAATTTCTAAAGCACTATAGAAGTAAGCTGTAAAAGTGCAAAGGTAGGGCATGGATTGAATATTCTGGAAGAAAGCAACAGCTAAATATGAAACTATGAATCATCATCTCTAATATCATTTATTCTGGGTACAGGGCACCGTTGGACAGAGAGCAGAGATATAATAGACACTGACTAAAGAGGGCATGAAGTCATCCATAAAGCAAAGTCTGATGTGTTCCTCACGTGCAGACCACTCCATGTTGTATACAAAAGCAAGTATCTAAATAACACACACTTTGGATCCTTGGCATTATGATGGTGGTACCCATCCTGTCCCACTGTCCTCTGGTGAACGTTGTGGGGGATAATACTGCTGTCAAGGCTGAGGAGAAGACTGCCTGGTGTCAAGTTTGCTGGCACTCCCAAAAAGGGTAGATGATCAGCTACGTGGCAATAGGACCAGCCTGATTCACAGGGCAAGAAGACAAGTCAGGCGAGAAACCCAACCCCAGCCAGGAAGTAAATAGATCTCAGGTTGTAACTCAGAATCTTAATCAGTTTCTAAACAGTTCCTCTGGCAAGAGATCAGCCGCTGTGTGAAGAGGAGTTGGGTGCAGAGAAGCCTTTCAGGAAGAAGTAGGCAGAAAGAGAGGAAATAAAGACACAACGATGTTATCCACCACACAAACTTCCCTATAAAGAGGAGTCAGCATAGAAAAGAGGATACAGAATTTTATCAAAGGCTTTTGCTCCTGCATTCTGGTCCCTTCAACAACAAAATAAAGAGACAGAAAGATTGTTTCAGATATCTAAGAGTAAAAGATGGCACATTCTTCAAAATATATATTAAAAAATGATAGTGTAGATATAAAGTGAGTAAAAGAAAGGTGAAAAATAAAGAATGAAAAAGGAATTTTCTTTACTGTTTTCCCAGACAATCAAAATTCTTAAAAAAAGAAATAAAGGCCATAACAATAGAACTGATGAGTTCTTCATAAAAATATGTATAATGTCTTATTAATACATCACACTTACTGCTACAGGAAATTATGACCTAAATATGTTTAAAATGGCAAATAAGTGTACTTTTGAATTTAAAAAAACAACTGCCAGGGTACTAATATGGTTAGAAATATAAATCCTACATGAGATTGGAAAAACAATTCTTCACATGGCAATTTACTGTGTTTGTAAGGTATCCCTTCACCTGCAGAAGATATTTGAGCATTATTTGAAAAAACACAGGCACTGAACGTGAATTAAAACTCTGTTTTCTATGCTGCCACTGTAGCTTTCAAAAAAAAAAAAATAGTTGACAGCAGATAGCATAGACATCCACTTGGAAAAAGCTTGAACTTCATACATCAAATCACTACCCAAAGAAATCATATGTGATTGGACAACCTTCTCCTCTTTCAACCAGTAAAACCTCTAAATATTTGAATGAGCTCCATTTCTCTTAAATTCTTTTCTCCCTTGACACCTGGAATGGTTATGTGGTATAGTTATCCTTAAACCTTACAGGTTTTGTGTCTTTAAACCTTAGAGGAGTACAACAGTGTTCAATCTGCTGTATCTGAAGTTTATCTACGAGTTCATTTGCTACCCAGAAAATATTTGCTTCTCACTAATTTCTCAAGTGTAGCTTATATAACTGCATTATATTGTTGTAAACTCAGGAATAAAACATCCTGTTGTAACTTCAATTAGATCAAAACTATTTCTGGCTTGTTTATGAGAGTGATGGGACGGAATGCTGGTGTTCTTTGAACTCTCTTCCTACCTATTTAAAATATGTTTTAGAATATATTGCTTCATTACTATATATCCATCTGTCTTCTACATTTTTGAAATTTAAGACTGTGTAACAAAAGCAGTTGCTTAATTTCTGTTTTTCTTTCCTTGGAGACTGTAGGGGAAATTGTTTGATTTGCTGATAGGCTTTTTGTTTGTTTGTTTAATTTGGTAAGAAAGTTTATGCATGTGCTTGTTCATTATGTATTAAGGAGGATTATTAAGGATTATTTCTGGAGATGCAACTTCTGAGTCTAACTTTTGCCCTTTCTTATCTCTTGTGAGAGCTGATTCCATAATCAAGGCTGAGTCTGTGAAGTGGGCAACTTTTTTATTTGGCTCTTAAGCATCCCTCCTGTTAGTCAACAATCACACTGAACTGCTGCCATGAAAGGTCACAGAACGAAAGCTGATCTCTGGGATATCATGGATCAAACCCGCAGAGGGATCTGAGCATCAGGCCAGGGACCTTGAACCAGACACTGCCATCAGTACGAAGCCAATACGAACGGCAGAGATCCTGAAATAGCACTGGCTGCTAAGCAAACTGGTTGGCAGAAATTTTCGGTGGGGCATATCTGTATACACACACCCCCTGTTATACACTTACTAGATGGTGCTTTTTCAGAATGTGTATTTTCATCCTTAGATCTTATGAGCAGCAATAATACTGTCTTATATTTTTCTTCCTCTTTAATTTTCTTAGCAAGTAAGTGCTGATCTAGCCGATACACATAAGCACCAAAGCTATCCAATTTTCATTAACATGAACATTCTCAGCTGCTAACAATGCTATCATTTTAACAGCTCTTTCACTGAAAAATTCACTTTTTTTTTTTTTTTTTCCAGTGGATTGTACCCACATGATTCTTCAGCGAATCAATCAAAACTCCTTTTCCTAGTGCATACCAATCAATCAGTTTCTCATGCCTGACATTTCTTGTTACGTACTAAAGGAGCACAAAGCACCCATTTGGATTTCCTTAAAAACATGTTTACCTTCCATTTAACACAGAGAGATAGCCAAGTACTTTAGAGGACAAATACACACACATTCATGTTACTAGCTTCTATAAACTGTCCCTCTTCTATTATCTGATTTCTGGTATCAAGCCTGCCTTTAAAAGAACCACCTACTCTACCTTGAAATACATAGTGCTGGCTGGAAAAATTAAACTTTACAGAGCTATCACATTTTCTATACCTTACAATAACAGTACAGTTACTTAGAGAAAGATTTCCCCAGACTGTAGTCATTTACTATCAGATGCAAGCTGTACCTCTGAAGGGTAATGTAGAAGGGACAATTTTCAAACAATTACCTTATCTTCTTTTTGCATCATTGAAAGTAAAAAGAATGTCTTCTGCTTTGCAAGGGTGCCTGACGCCCAGAGGAAGATGATGGAGAAATGGGGTGATGAAACCTCTACCAGCCCTCCTCCTCCCTATTTGGGTTTGGCTGGTGAATTGAAGTGAATGGGACAACTTTTGGTTCCGACGAACTTATTCTGGGCTCTGCTCTGACTTTGTTCATTAAGGAGCGTTAAATTGTTCAGTTTTCCAGAATTAAATGATTTATTGCTAATTTTAATGGCCTATATACAGTTAAGGCCTCTTATTTTCTGGTTAGAATATTTGAGTGGCAAATAAATTGTAAGATTTAGCACTTCTCTATAACTTGTTATGCAGTCTTCTGCTTGTGAAAGTAGTAGCAGGTACACACCATTTGAAAAACTATGGATCTCCAACTTTAGCTCTGGTTGTGTTCTTAGAATGCACAAAGCATTACTCCACAAATGATAAAGAATAAAATGTCCCCAGTGCATATGTTCTTAACTCAAATATACTGTAATTTGGAGACAAATTTGAGAAATTATTTTGTTCTTTGAATGGGTATGAATTGCTTAATGGACCTCAATTTTTTCTTTGTTGTGAATTTTCTGTTACTTGTTGCTTGAGGGAGTTAATAGATAAGGCTGAGAAAAATATGGATGCTGAGCTTAAAGAAAATGTTTGGCAACTATCACATATTGAAGTAATTGCCTTTTACTTTTTTTCTGCACTTCTTTTAGATTTAGAAAGCATATCTAGTGTCTGTGAGAAGTCCTGGATTGACAGTCACTGTCAGTAGCGCAGGCAGAAGAAGTGAAAGTTTTCTTTTCTACATCACTTTTTTGGATGGGTTTTAACCTTTCTTAAGATGAGATACCTCGAAGCTGCAAACAGAAGAGCATCCTGTACATCCATTCAATACTTAAGTCTTCTCTGTAAGGTGACAGTAACTTTACCGGTTATTTTGAAAAAGGCATTGACAATCACATTTCACGTTGGCTACAGAGCATCCACTAGTAAAGAGCCATGACTTTTACTTGACTAAATAACATAGCTGTGCTTTAATCTGAAGTTTAAATGTGCCTTTACTGAATATACTGACTGGTCCAAAAGTAATGTTTCACACCATTGAAACGGATAATTTTTTAATTTAAATCTTATCACTTCTGATTCTCAGAGTTAACTGATGAATGTACAATACAATGCATTTATTGGTGAGAGTTAAAGTATCATTAAATTGTTCTGATGTTTTCTCTGATATTGGAAAGACTTGTCCATTAATAGGAGAAAGCTGCGGCACTCTAAGTGCTTTTCCACATTGTACTTGCTATGAAAAAGCCAACTGGAGTTTGGACAATTCAAAGAAGACCTCACAACTTTTGCACTATCATTCTCATATTACAAGTGCAGGACTTGTGATGGCTGGGGAGGGGGTGGCGGTTTGTGGGGGGCTGCAGTGGCTGGGGGTCTAGATGGTTGCAGACGTTATAGTGTATGTGAGTACGGCATTCTTTTCCTGGAATTAGATACACTGATATTTGTCATGATTGGAGTGAAAAAAAATAAAGAAATATTCAATATGGTGCTTATCATTTTTATGTTCTATTATGTAGGAGTGGTTAAAGTGCATAAAGCAGAAATGGACTAGGATGTGTCTTTTAAATCCTGACTGGAGTGCCGTATATTCTTCAAACTTCCTGATAATGAAGTTACCAGTGAAAGTAAGAACTTCTCAGTAAGCTTTTAACATCCTGAGTTTTCCAGTATAGTTTAGCCTCCTAAGAAATAATAGTATTATTCAACCTTTCTTAACCAGCTGTGTTTACTTTGAAATAAGGGAAGCCTGGTCCCCATAGCCAAAGATCAGTATGGCAAATGTGGAGGTGTTCAAGACTGATGAAAAAAGTTCTGAAAAATACCTGCTGTTCTGTTGAGAATGCTAAGCAGTGAATGCAGGAAAGGCAACTGTGAAGTTTGCCTAAATCTGTGCAAGTTTTTAATGAATTTATCTCACAAGATATTGTTAGAATACTCAAATACCACCGAAATAGATACTGACTTGTCTTCACACAGTGTGAGAAAAACTGAAGACATTATAATGATTCCTTAAAATTAATGATGTTTTACAATGACATTCAAGCTACTTTACCCCTTCTCAGCAAAATACTTACCGTCTTATCAAGGAGGAGACTGGACCTGCCATTAGTGCCAAAAATATTGCACAGGGCAGAAGGACAGGGAAACACTGCCTGTTGAATGTTATCTTTCTATGTGTTCTGCTTATTTCAAGATTATTGATGATTTTCATTCCACAGAACAGCAGTACATGTTGCATGGCCTTGCATCATGGATAATTTTAAAATTTGAAGTTAGATGCTGCACTGAAATACACTGAGAGGGTTTTTCTGACTTCGACAGATAGTCCTATATTAAAAATAATGACTTCCTAAGAAACTTTTACAAGTCGCCCATTTTATTCTTGTGACCACGAAAATTTTCACAACAACGTTTTAATGGATGCTGTGTTGAGTTGGGCTTCTCTGAAAACTGACATGATGCTGCCCAGGGCAGTGTTAGAGTCCCCATCCCTAGAGGTGTTCAAAAAATGTGTAGATGTGGCACTTCAGGACATGGTTTAGCAGGCATGATGGTGTTGGGTTGACGGTTAGCCTTGGTGACCTTAGAGATCTTTTCCAATCATAGTGATTCTATGATTCTGCAGACAATATTTTAATTTGATCAGGTCCCTGCTGATTTACACGGGATGTAGTCTGACCCATCTAGGGTTTAAAATGAATTAGCAACCTGTATTACAAAGCAACACAAAGCTACCTGTGATAGTCATGTGTAAAGACAGTTTGGTAAAACCAGACCAGAATCAGTCTGCTTTGAATTAATGCCAGCCATAGCTGGACACTGAACACTGAGGGCATAACATTACTGGACTGCACTGTACAGGAGAGATACACTAATACAAGCATGAAACAACAAAGGTGCTTTGCTCTGATTCATCCTCTCAAGGCTCTACTCAACAGTCAGAGAGCTTGGACCACGTAGAGGACAGGATATCCCCTATAATGTGTTTTAAAGTGGAGCACGGGAGGCACCAGTCTTTCACTAAACTGTAGCCACTGTAGGCCTTTCTCAGGGTGCTGGGCATCCTGAAGGCTGGACAAGCTTTTTCTGCTTGCAGGAGGTTTAGAAGATTGTGGAAGCTCCTCCAGAGCTTTGCAGATATAAGATGCTGATCACGCTGCCCGTCTGTACTACAAGACCTTACTGGCCTTAGGACTAATTCTCATGAAGGCTTCAAGGCTACCGTTTTGCAGGCTTTTCTAATGTGTTTTCTGTCCATATTTTCAGAAGCAATAGTCAGTAGTGGGCACTTTGGTTTTGCATCACAGAATTGAAACACTTTGAATCTGTTTTTCAAAGCTCACAACGTCCGCAAACAGGCCTAAGAAGGGACAAATTGGGTGTTCAAAATCCACTAGTGGGGATTTTGCCCTCAGTCTAAGAACATTTTGGAGAAAATCTTGCCAAGACACTTAGTTCCTGTATTATTTCTTCCATCAGAAGAACATTTCAGAGCAATACAGTACCACCAGTGTTAACTGGTTAACCACCCTCTTTGTGATTTGTTTCCACTTGCCCACTTAGAAAAACTGAAGACAGACAACTTGAATTAGAAGACCCACCAGAAATCATGGAAAAGATTACGAAATGATAACTCCTAACAGTGTTACATCTACTTGCTACCTCCATCAACTTGTAATTATGTTTTATCTAATATAAATTCAAAAAATTAAAACCAAACTGCTAAAACTTCTGCTACAATTTAGCACTGAAACCATCTGTTAGCTCTCATTTTTCTGCCTGATTGTCCCCCAAACACATACAGCATTTTGCATGTGTGTGTCCGTCTAGCCTGTCTTCCATGAAGAGTATAGAGTTGAAATCTTGGCTCCACTGAAGCCCAGTTCTGTGCCATCCTGACTCTGGGACCAAGAACCTTTGACAAGAACGGCAAGAACACTTTCGATAGGAATGAATTAAAAGAAGAGTAAGAAGAAAGATGGAATAACAATGACAGCTTTTCAAAGCAAGGTTTGCTTGACAGTCCTTTATAGTACGTGAATTATTTTTCTTCATTTTCTTTCTAAGAGTTTTGTGGAAATACCAGTAAGATGCTGCAGAAAATGTTAGAATACAGCCGAGAAGTAAAGTTGTCCTCCCGACTGTGCTCATTCACGTGCAAATTAGGAAATCTAAAAGAGCAGAAAGTTTATATGATAAGAGACAATCAAGCCTGTTATCTTCTATAGTATCATGCCAGATTAATATGATTTTCTTGAATTGCTCACTAAACTGTGAGGGTCACAGTTGCTGATCCTATTCAATCCTGATCATTACACAAATAAGACCAGAAATGAAGAACACTGCTGGCTTCTAAACTTGGGGAGGGGATGACTTTAGTCTTCTGTGTCTTTGTAAATGTGCATGGGAAAACTAATATTTTCAATTAATTGATAGAAGGTGACTTCAATGAACTCTTTGCACCATTTACTGCCTTGATGTTCCTCTAAGTGCCTTTTGGTCATTCCACTATGTGATTTGTGCATGTTGCTGCTGAGATTCTTCATTTTGATACTGTTAATACACTGAAAATGACTCCAAAAAGTGTCATAAGGAGAAAAATTCATGTCTATGGAGTCCATTCTGAACTCAGCATAAGTGAAAAAACAGTAACTTGAAATAAACAGAATTGCACAAGAAACACATCCATAAGATACGGGTGAATCTTAAGGTCAATTTATGTTGAAATTAGAATTGAATAACCATTAAGATCACTTACAGAAGACATCTGGGCACTGAAACTGGATTGCATGAGAAAATTGTTCTCCTTTTCTTGGACTCAGCATTAATAGAGTTGCAGATCCTAAATGACTTCTGAAGATTGCCTTTTGTACTGCAAAGAAATCGTTGGGCAAATATGGTTTACTACTTAACATTAGAGCTGTTACACTTTCCATTATGGTTTTGTGCTAATCTACAAGGAGTTTACAATGTGCATGGAAGTCACAGCAGATTGAGCCCCTTGGTGCCCCATGGTCTGTTCTTCTATTGCTGTACTCCATGCAGGCTGGCACCAAGAACAAATGCAGCTTCTGCGATTGAAAGGGAAGTATATATATGTAGGTGGAAATATATATGTGTGCAGGTCATATATGCATCTTAAATTTAATAGGAAATAAACATCCCACAGTGCTGGTCAATCTGTTTGTAAAAGGAGATTTTTACTATGCAGAATGCTATCTGAGGGTGACCCAAACTGACATCCCGAAACAGATAATCAGTCTGTACATACATCCTCTAAAACTACTAAAAAGCATGCAAAAAAATCATTTTCTAAAAGGAAGCCAAGGGATGAGAGAACAGGGACCTTACCTTACCTTTCAGGTGTGGAGATTTGTTCATATCCTTGTCAGTGAAACAAAATTCACATGGACTGGTTTTGTTCACTATGTCTGTTCTTATGGAAGAGACATCAGCTGAAATCACCAGATTAAAAAAAACCCAACAAAACCAAAAAAAAACTAAGATGCTTAAAGTGTAAAAGAAAATCCTGGCATTCAGCAAGATCTGAACTGCTCTTTAAAATTGTTGTTATTCAATATAATGAAGTATTTTATCAGGATCTACATAAACAGAACCTGATGGATACTGCTTGTCAGACTGAATTATTAAATTTTCAGCAGAAGGAAGAAAAAGAAACCGATGGATATTTCCACCTTTTCTGCTTGTGATCAAAACCAGTATGTTTTGTGTATTTAAAATTAACATTACAAGAAAAGCAGTTCAGCTGTACAGACTAGTCTGTTGGTACATGACTGGAAAAAAAAATCCCATTTAAAATGACACTTTAGTGTTGAATTACAGCCATTTCAGTGTGACTACTATGCAATCTTACTCTGTTTATCAGTGTAAAATGTTTTTCTAGCTTATCAAAAATCATATTTTCCGTTTTCTGCTTCATTTATCAACAGAAATACCAGATAAGCCAAACTGAAAACAAAATCTGTGTCCACTGGCTGAACGTTAGAAAAAGGTGCTTTCTTTTTATAGGAAGAAATCACCTCCATATAGCCCTATTGTCCTTGATTTACAGTTTATGCATTATCCATGTAAGCAACCACTTGTAAAAAATAAGGAACCTCCACAGGAGTCTGTATTAAGCCAAAATATCCTATGAGGAAGTGTATTACAACCCATATCAGCATTAAATATTATGATCCACATGTTCAACAGCTGGTGGTTTTGGAATGACAGGAACATTGCAAACCAACCAACGATAGGAGTAATGTTCCAATGTGATTTTTGTCAATCGGTACATCATCATGTCTGAAACTTTGTATTAATCTCCTTAAGTTTTTTGCAGAACAACAGCATACACATACAATCACTTTTGTCTGTACCAACATGCAGCAATAATACGTTAAACTCCTATTCATCCAGAGAGAGCCAGAGTCAATAAAAAGTCCTCATTTCGGCAGAAGCAGGAGCGGAAACAAAAGGACTTAATGAAATGATCTGTTTACAAAATGCTAAGTGAGGGTTCTCTCAGAAAACTGCATGAAATCCAATTCTCTTTTTTTAATGTGGTTTGGAAAGCTGTCTCCTGAAGCTCTGTCTTGTTTTAGCAAATGCAGTGACACGAGTTTTCAAAAAAGAAATCAAAGAAAAAACCTGAAGAAAAAAATATTTTAATTTTTACCTCCCCCCCCCGAATTTGCTATGGCTCTCTAAATAGCCCAGAAGAGATAAATCAGAGCCTGAACTGTAACCTTACACTTATATACTTGTTAAATGACTTTTTTACAGTCTGTTATTGCTAGAAATTGGATTGCTTTTAAACTAATGTTGTCTGGCGGGCAAAAGTGAGTGAAACCGCAAAGCCTGGAGGAACACTAATTACTTGTTTTAATTAGCAGCAACTTTCACTAGAGTATAATGTCCCTACAGGCCACTTTTTGGTAGGTGTGTGGGGAAAAAAAAAAAAACAAAAGATGTAGAAACAAACCAGTAATCTCTTATTTGCCCCTAAACGAGAGCTGTGCTCCTACTCCAACACAGGGTTTGGGGTTAGATGCTGGCCCCGGGGGGAGCGGGGCCTACAACCCAGACCTTGAGCAATCAGCCGCACAATGTGGCCTCTTATTTCATACTGCTACCTCATAAAAGTGCTCCTTTTGTTACATTTTCCCCCCTTTTAAAGGGCCTTAATCCCTTTCTTTTCAGGCCTGCGGTGAATTCCTCAGGGACATCCCACTCACCACGAGGACTGCAATGGCCCACTCGGGAAGTGTCAGCGAAGATTTCAGCCTTTATTTTATTTTTTTTTCCTGTTTTCCCCGCCGTCACTCTCCGGAGTACATTAAATCACACTTTTCATTCCCCTCTACATAGGGGGAAGCCCCTTAACGATGACAGAGAGAGAGAGAAATTCCTTCACTCCCCTCCTACGACACCATTTTGCTGCCGAACGGCATCTGCCCTGCCTGGAAATCAAACATGGCTTCCAGCAGGTGGACAGTGCTGAAGGTCATGGGCCGAGAAACGGGGAGGCTACGGGGAGCTCGGCTTCCAACAGCAAATTAAGTCTTCTGTGAAGCCTTTTTCATTTAACGGGGACTGGATTTATGGTCTCTTTTAGGGCCCAAAAGGGCTTGAATACAGATGTTCCTCATTGAGATTACATGGGCTCATGTGGCTGCATGGCTGACCCAGATTATTATTATTGTTGTTAATAGCAAGTGACGTAAATATCAAGGCGGAAGAAAAGAAAGGGCACCTTTGTTCTGATTATTGCTTTAAAAAGGGCTAGGAAAAATACTAATATCTTAGTTAAATATTGTCTGGAGTCGTAAGAATATGCTATAGCCCATTGCAAATGTAAATGCATGCTGGATAAGTAGAAGCCAATATAATGATCCTTTTCATTTGATTAATTTGCAAAAAGAATTTGGCTTTTAAGAAGAAAAAACAGGACGTCCTCATCACCTGTTTGCATTGCTTTCCATCGAGGTTCTGAAAAGAGTATCACATCTTCAGAGCATGAATTTGGGTTTTACTAAATTGTAGAGCTATGCCAACTTTTGTCCTGTGTCAAAGAGACCATCGAAATCTGGACTTTTTTATCTATAGTTTATAGATGTTTGTTAACACAAATGCAGAAATGTTCCATGCAGCATAAGGATAAATTTTTCTCAATTAAATTTTAATATTTGTGTGCCAGCCCTTCTTAACTGAAATTTGAGAAGGGCAGTGTAGAGAAATCATCTCCAATGGAGAACATATTTTGTGTGTATATACATATACACGTATAAGTACACATCCAGGCGTGCTTTCGGGACGTGATAAACATCAGTCTATAGTGTCAAATTTGTTGACATGCATCATGACATGTATCTGTCGGAGGAGCAGAGAGAGCACAGGAAGACTCTGTTTCCACTAATGCAGGTTACAGATGCTGGAGTGACAGCTGCCACCTTCTGATCAAAGTATTTGTATTTTGGTCTTAATTAATCTGATGCAGCGATACAGCAATAAAAGGTGGTTTTAACTATTGCATTTTGTTTGTTTTGGATGTTGCCTTACAAAGTCGGAAACCTGTACTTTAACATCTTTATATGAAAATGTTTTCCAGCATTATGCTTTTGTTACGTTTCGTCATATATATGCGGGATTGCCACATTTCATAATTTATTCTAAAATTCACTTTGTTTTGTGTTTCAGACATGAAAGTAAATAACTGCTTTTGTAAAACAAAACAAAAAAAACCTCCATGCCCAGAAGCAAAAAACCCCACAAGCTAGGGGAGGAAAAAAAATCAGAAGGGCAAAACACAGAAAGCACTGGGAAATTCTGGACAGTATCACACAATGGATCCTTATTTGTAGCGTCTTTGCCAAGAAAGGAAAAGTGTCATCCCTCGATAAATAACCTTTTTACCATCCAGGGGGAAAAAAGGAGAGCTACAAGTAGAAAGATATCCACTGAGCAAATTTTTAAGCATCTCTCCTGTCGTCGTGCATCTGCACGGCCAGCCTGCGTCCTCAGCGAGGAATGAGAGGCAGTTGGGGATAATAAGAAAACCAGAATTACAAGCGCTGGGGTAAAAAAAAAAAGAAATTAAAAAAATCAGACTTCTGTGCACCCATCCTCTGCATGGAGGACTGGGGCCGGGACGGTTTTCGGCTGCGTTTTGCCGTGTCTTTTTTTTTTGCCACGGTAGTGATGTGCTGGATTTCATTTTCCCTTTCTCTGCCTCCCTGTGCCGGCTCCAGCGAGCTGGTTGCCTGGAAGAGCGAGACGGAGGGAAGGAGAGATTTGAATGAAAAAAAGTAAACACGACCAACAAAGACTATAATTGAAAGGGGCTTTGTGAACAAGGGGTGTTGTCGGAGAGCAGAATGGGCGAGGGTGGGGCTGCCTGGGGCTCTTTGTCTCGGCGCACACTGGAGCTGCCTGTAGTGCTGCATTGTACCAGGCAGGAATTTACCATCTCACAGGCAGCCTAATAGCTACCTCCACAAACAAATCGAACTATAAACCTTAAATATTTATAGCTATTTGTGGCTCCGCTTTAATAATTAGCGGCCACCTCCACTTTCGGGGCCTAGGTTTTTTTCTTTCTTTTTTTTTTTTTTTTTAACATTTTATA
>Ga0065711_1033758_pt1 | contig 24884 bp, 15 predicted proteins | sample Hoacrofraction12_FD_59098 | JGI IMG/M metagenome (GOLD analysis project Ga0065711, IMG submission 59098) | Hoatzin crop microbial communities from Cojedes, Venezuela - Epithelial fraction 12 v2 (version 2) | ecosystem: Host-associated > Birds > Digestive system > Esophagus > Crop | place...
CGGACGGACGGGCGGACGGACAGACAGACAGAGGGGACAGGCTGAAGGGGGAAGAACGTAGGGATGCTGTAATGCAGCTGGGGGAGGATGCAGAGCTGAGACGGGCTTCTGCGAGGGTCTGATACCCCAGCTGGGGTGGCGCGGAGGAAGGTGACCCCATCCAGCCGGGGGTGGGGGAGAGCGTCAAATTGGGGAGGAAAAAGGACAAAATCCTTCAGTGACTCCTGGCCACGCTTTGGGATTTGCTGCTGTCCTTTCTTTGCCTTAAACAAGGGCTTCGTTATTCAAGGGTCAATTTAAATTGCTGTATGAAATCTCCTCTTTTCTGTTTGGATTAAAAATGCATATATGGATGCGGGGGTGGTGGGAGATGGGAAGAAATGAATGCTGATGGCTGTTTATTTTCTGCAAAACCATTTTTGTTGGTGGTTTTTAGCGCATCTTTTAGTTCTGACCTTCTCCAGCTCCAGAAAGGAGCTTGCATTTGGAGACAGACTGTTCCTAACCCTCTCCCCACCTCACTGCTAGCTATACCCTTTCCTCCTCCTGCTTTCACTGGCTATACAAATTTTAAGCAGCTACTGATGCAAATACAAATTGAACCAAGCAGAGCTCTCTCGTGCTTCCCAATGTCACCCTTGCTTAGCCAACACTGCAAATACTGCATTGACTGCTAATAACATCCAAACTCTTGAGTGGGAAAACATTCATCCCTCCCCTGCAAGCTAAGCCTGAGGGACCACCACTCCAGGTGACCCTGCATCACGGAAATGCTGTTTCAGCTATGGCACCCAAAAGGCAGAAATCCCCCCTAAAAAAGACACCGACTGGCCACATCGCAGGTAACAGCTTCCACTTCAAAACCACTCCCCCCAGCCCTGGCTTCAGCCCTCAGGAGAGGCTGCTGGAGCATCCCAAGGGCAGGACGCTGCTTACCATCAGCAACTTTGGATGTTTTGGGGCTTTCCTCTGGTGCCACAGGGCTCCTGGCGAGCGATGCCCACCTCCGGACGGGGCTCGGGCTGGCAGGGAGCTCCAGCAGCGTGGTCCGTCCTTCGCTCACCTCCGAGTTTGATGAGTCACCGTTGAAATCATACTCCAGCTCAGAGCTACAGGGCAAAAAGGGTGAGGTGGAAAGAAAGTGGGACATGTCAGTAGATGCATGGCACAGAGGTATTTGTTCCCCTTCAGTGCAACAAGCACCAGAACTGACAGCAGTGTGGGTCGCAGAGAAACAGATGTTTTGCAGCCAGAGCTGACATCCTCATTTTGCTTTTTTCATTGTCATTATCACAGGACTGTAATTTGCTGTAGGTGCTACACAGCTGAGATACCCCTATTCCCATCAGACTTCTGATGCCCGGATTTGCACCCACAACCGCTACGTTCAACACCTGGAAACAAACTGGCATCGAGAGAGACTTGGGGTGAAACACCACACTGCTCGGTTAGCAGCGACAGGCCCTTCTGCATGCAAGGCTGTACTAAGATGGAGAAGAGGAAATAGCAGCATTTGCAATGCCACAATCCACCTAGAAGCAAGGCATGAGGGTCAAAACTCTACACTTTTCACCTTTTTCCCCACAGATTTTTGGAAATCAGAGGCACACTGGAGGAGGAGGATGGTTTTTTGACCTCGCAGGAGGCCAAACCCAGGTCAACCCACTCTGACCGCGAGGCGGGCTTCACCCACCAGTTCAGTCCAGTTATTGCTGGGCCTCTCCTCATTGCCTGCCTGGGACCTGGAATCCTCTCCCCTCTGCAGGCAGGAGAGGATGGCTGCCGAGTGCCCGTCACCTGGCAAGCGGTGGAGAAGGTGTCCCCTCCTGCAGTGCGGATGCCTCTGCGCTGGCACTACCAGCAGAAGATAAAGCCAAGGAGGGTGAGGAAATGCCTTCAACAGTTTGGGGGAACCCATGTTGGAAATCATGCAGCATCAGCTGTTTCAACCCCGAGGTGACACAAATGACACTGTGCTGGCACCAGGGTGAAACCATCTACGCTTATTTTGGTGGTTTCCAAATTAAAACGTCAAGCATGACAAAACAATACCTTTAAAAATAAATATATAAATAATTTAATAAAATAATATAATAATAATATAAAAATATAATATAATAAAAATATGTCTGAAAGCTAGGAAAATAAGAACATATTTAATTCAGCATGCAGAAGGACAGACAGCTCAGATGAGACCTCTGTAAAACTGGGGTACTGCGTTCTTTGCTATTGCAGCAGCAGAATTCCTTACCTTGCAGAGCTGCGGGGAGGGTTTTGGACCACAGCAAGAGGCTGTGCTTGGTCCGGACCCCAATCCTGGCCACTGCAGTTCAAGAGGAGGAGAGAGCCTGGAGGAGAGGGGTGAGGATGGCCATGGGCCCAGCAAACAGAGCTTAGGCAAGAAGTTGGAGAAAATTGTAAGTATTAGTCTAGAGAGGAGAAGATCAAGTGAAGCTACGTGAGCAGCCTTCAAGCATGCAAAAGGCGTCTCTAGTAAATGAGGAAACAAACTCTCCTCATTCCCGGGAGCTGCTGGGACAGCCCATGTAACAGCAAGTGCAAGGAGGTACCCGAGCTGATCAGAAAGGCAGATTTTGGCAATCCCCTTCCTTAAATGTAATTACAAATATGCCACACAAACAGGTGTGAATGGCACACACACCTTGACCTTGCCTCTGGGCAGGAGAACAATGCTTTGAGGTGATTATTAGTCCTTTTTTCAATAATCATGGGATTTCTTTCATCTCTAAAGGCCAGACTGTAGGGAACAGGCACTTTCAGGCCTTCTGATGTGACCACATTCCCATCGCTACAAATAAGTGTGCCTCCATCCTGCTCGGCCTATTTTTAACGCAAAAAATACTGCTAACCAAAATCATAGATTTATTCTGATGATTAATAGCTCTACCTTAAAAAACAGGAGCTTACACCATGAGTAGTCCTGTTGGTGTGGCAGGAGAAAGCTGTTTCACGTTTATATAGCACTGCCTTGTAGAAAGTAAAGATTCATTATAACAGCCCAAGGCACAGCCCAGGAGGCAGGAGGAAGAACAGCTAAAGAAAAGGCTGCATATCGTATAAAGCCAGGGTAAATGCCATATGGGTAGCACCCACCAGCCCTGCACCCCTGCTTCGCCCAGATCAAACCAGTGCTGCTGGGAGGCTGGGGCCGGCAAGGCAGCAAGGATGGGAGCACAGCTCCAGGTGCATTGCGCTCTCAGAAAGCTGAATCAGAGTGGCCTTAAATTTCACCACCAACACATCCTTCTTAGGTGTCTTTCAAGCTGTGTCCAGCATACAGATATGTATATAAATATATGAAGCCTTTGATAGTTAAGATGCTGTGTGGATGGGGAGATACCATACTGAGATTGGGCAGATCGCCACACAAAAGACTTGCCATTAACATTGATTGATATATTTCTGTTTTAAAGAGCAAAATGTTTGTTTTCCTTGGCTGGCAAGGATGTAAGTGCTATAGTACAAAGTTTATCCTCTGATCTTGGCTTGATAGGTGGTCATTATTCATGAATACCTAGAGCCTGAACTGCAAAGCAGCACCGAGCTGGCCGTTCTCCTGGTCCCACCCAGTGCCCCGCAGCCAGCTCAGCAGTGCTGTTTGTCACTTGCTATTTCTCTCGTCCTCCTTCTTCGGCAGGGGCTGGCCTGCCAGAGTGGTGCGATGCTGACCTTGGAGCCGCTGACGCCAGCCGCCCCGGTGACAGATGCAGCATTGCCCCTCGTGCCGTGTCCCACTGGCGGGGGACCAAGAGCCTCTCTGCCCAGCCATGGGGCTGCCGCAGGGAAGGGACCTGATCCCTCCGACCAGAGTGATTAGCCAACCCTCCTCACTGCCTGGGCACTGCGAGCCGCTGGGCGTTAGCGAGGCATACAGGCACACGCTCTGCAGCGGGGTCTGCCAACCAGGTGGGAAACTCTTCCCTGAGCTCTCCATCCTCAGGGGCAGAGGAGGCCCCGGAGAGGTTCATCCTTCCCCAGAGGAACACCCGGACTCATGCGGTAGAGCACAAGCACCATTAAAAACACTGCAGGGAACACCAGAATGAATTTCTAAAACCATTGCTCTCCACAAGCTATATGCAACACCACCAGTAAGTGTCTAAAGGATGTCAAGAATTCAACAATTCTTTATAGAGCAATAGCTCTGTGTTTGCAACAATTGGGATGGGGTTTGCCTTTTTTTTTTTTCCCCTTCCATTTTCTTTTTTTTCTCTCCCTCTTATTTTTTAGTTCTCAGTAAGGAAAACTGCATTACTCGGGAGATACCAGTCTAATCGTTAGACAGAATGAACTCCCACAGAATCCTGCCCAGAAAGCCAATATACGGTAATTTGTATGCAGAAATCAGACTTCCTCTGACAGCTCCCCCAGGATCATCAAATTTCTGATTTCTTAAGGGTGGGCAGGCCCTCAAACACCTCGGGAGAGGCCTCGGGTGTGGAGCTGCAGGATGATGCCCAAGGAGGGAGGTGGCCACGTCACAGGATGCACCTTTTGCCCCAACACACCCACTGCCCTAGTCCCTGAACCGACATTTTTTGGTACACGGAGCTGCATCAGGGCCAATCAGGGCAATGTTTTTCTCTCTGATTCAGGCCCCTGTGTGGGATGTGAATGTTTGAAGATTTCCTGCAAAGTGAGTCATGTGTCTGGGGGATTTATGGCTGCGGTAAAGAACAATTGTTATTGAGAAGTTTGTCTTTTTTTTTCCCCCCCAGTTGTACATACATTCAGTAGTACATTTTGTTGTATTTTTCCTTAGTGTTCCAGAGAAAACCAAGCTGCTCTTATGGGCTTTTTATAGGCTTACTTGTATTTTAAAGTACCTGCTTGCATCGCTGGTGACCATGACCCGGATAGCGAGAAGGTTGTGCTCGGTCATCTCCTCCTCGGGGATGACCCTCACAGTGGCCCACTCAGGGGAAGGGGGCGAGAACCAGCTCTCGAAGTCATGGTGCTCAGGGATGCTCTTCGCCTTCTTCGGGGAGGTGGGCTCGTCGGCCGTGGGCAGGCAGTGGTCTGGGAAAGCACAAAAGCAATAGCAGGGCATTAGGGGAGGAGGAAATCCACGGGGGGACCTCAGCCCTGCGTTCAGGTGGTCCTTGGCCATCGCCAGCAGTTTCTGTGTGAGGCCCTGTGCTGTCCCCGCGGGTGCAGGCGAGGTGTGTGCACCGGCAGCCTGGCACAGCAAGAACATCCCTTCAAAACCCATGCAGAGAGAAGCAAACTTCAGGGAGAGGCTCAGCTTTTGCAGCTGCAGGTCCTTGCTCTGCTCAGTGGGACAGCCATCAGGCTGGGTGCCTGGTGGCAGCAGTAAGACATGCGCCAGCCACACAAGTCGGGATTTACAGTCTCTTTTCAGGCCCCAATGTACATATGCGTGTGGCAGGAGACAGATAGACCAACCTTGCTTGGGTGGCTAAAACTTCAGCCTTTTATTGCAAGTTTAGGTCAGTTTTGGACAGTGGGAGTGAGCAAAACAAACACAGGCTCTTCAGGTTATTGCTGAGTGTGTACAGCAAGTACAGGCACTGATTTAGGAGAAGCAGCAGCATCACAGCAGTTAAACCTGCACCATCCCTGAACTTCATAGTCAGACATGAGGAATAAAGAATAAAGCCAAGTTTCCCTCTCTCGCCCCAAGTGATGCAGATGAAACCAAAGACAGGAGACCATCTCTCCCTGTGAAATTCTTAATTTCTGAGCAACGTCATCGATCCCTCCTGCACAAGCAAATATAAACATACCAGCTGTGCAAGTGCCCCTGGGGCTTGGTGCGGAAGGGACAAATGACAAGCTCTGGGAGCGTGGCTTTGCTTGGCTCACCTCCCATGTGTGGTGTTTTCGCCACATTTAATTCAATGCTGTTACTTCTAATTTACACCTTTATAAGTGGGAAAAAAATCAGACCTGGGACATGGCTTATTTTTCCTCATCTATTAGAGCAAACTATCCAGTAAATATCAATTAAAGTCCTCTTTAACTTGCAGCTCCTACATTTATTGCAGGAGTGCACTCACCCTTGTCCTCCACCTTGCAAGGGCTTTTAACTCAAACGCCAAGTGCTTGCATGAGTTGAACGTGGAAAACAAACCCACCAGTAGCAAGAGTGCTACGAGCAAATCCCAGGCACATCAGGAGGATTATATACACCGCAGAGCCTGAGCACTGGCCTACAGGACCCTCAGGGGCCGCAATTCCCCACCTGCCATCCCTGCATCGGCCCCTGGGCCGTTGCACATGGCTGTTCACCTGCGCCCAAGAGGCAGTGGCTGCCGAGCACTGATGCTCCTGGGAGCAGACACAGCAGGTGCACGATCCACCCCACGCCGAGCTCTAACCGTCTCGGACCGCTTGGTCCATCCATCGCTGTCCCCTCCAGCTGTTACCATTTCTGTGGAGCTGTGAAATAAGGTCCTCAAAACAAGCTGTGACAGAAGAGCTACACCTTTATTTTGTATGATTCAGCTAGCTCCCAGCCTCCCCGAGAAAAAGAAAACTGGTGTTCTGAGCTTCTGCACCTCTCCCAGTTATTGTTTGTGCTCACCCCCTTTCTGTGTTTGAAAATAAGCACCACCGAGGAAAGCCCAGCTGCTGCTGGCCGGGATGGCTGCTCTACAGGTACCACTCTCATCCTGGCTGGGTGAAGCTCCCTCACTTATGCTCACAGACTGAGTAACATGGCTTCGCAATCTTTTCTTTTTTTTAGTAGTTTTACGGATTATGCTTTTCCCAAGAGGCGCAGAGCATTGCACTTTTCAGAAGCCTGTGGTGAGCTCTGGTTTTTCACCCTTCATAAAAGTCAATATATTTTCTTGGCTTGAAAACTCCTCCAGACTTCACTGCTCACAAGAGTTTTGTGTGGGTTCTTTTTAAAATTCTTTTATGTGCAAGAAGCCAAGGAGGATGGAGGAGTGGCTCACTGCTTCTCCAGAGCAAGATGCTCCCATGTGAAAACATGTGCTCAGGCTCTAAGTCCAGCTTACCAGCACTGCACAGATTTCATTTCCTTTGGGAGATGGAGGAAATTCATCACTCTCCAATTTTTTGTGCCTGACTTCTACTTTGGCCCAGCCAGGCCACCCACCCCAAGGCCGCTCACAGACAGTGCAGCGCAAACCCAGCGGCATTTGGGTGGGAGTCCGTGGGTCAGCGGGGTACATTGCCCTTCCTCCCATGGAGGCATGAAACCCTCCTGGGAACGGGCCCCTCTCCCCCGGGGCTGGGCTGCACCATGACACGCCATCTCTACTCTTCAGAAGCAAAGCAGAGAGCAGTATTGTGAGCCAATTTGTAAAACCCAAGTCCTTCAGCTCAATTTTCTCCTTAAAAGATGCTGCATTTTATATGAAAAATCAGAGCAAACAAAGCCAAACAAAAGTTTACCAGCTGTCTGTAAACTTTGTACCCGTGCTGGCAATAAGCACTGCCCGAGGTCACTGCAAGCAGCTGTTAAAGAAGGTCAGCTTTGCCATTTGTTCGCACGCTCAGTACGTGGTCCCTTCCCATCCTGCGCATTGATGCTTTCCCCGCCACGCTAACAGGAAAGAGGAGAAAACATGTTTATGACTAACAGACACACAGCTGGAGAGCACTGAAACCCACAGACAGACTGACTCCCTAAAACAATTCCCAGCATGGCTCCTGAATGCCAACAGAGTTCCAGCCAGCAAGTCCCACTGCAATACCCTGTTACGCATCCAGTTTTCAATCACTATAGACATAATAGTCAGAGCTGATGAAGGACTTCAGGATGCCATCCAGGCCACTGGATGACGGTGATGGATGACACCGTCACCTCTCTCTGAAGAGTTATGTTTTTGTGCTTGCTTTTTTTATTTTTTTATTTTCTTTTTTTCTGTTTTTTTCAGTATTCATGGTATCTCTCCTCCTTGAATTCTACAACTACAAGCTGACCCTCTCAGGAATCTGTTAAGCAGCTGAGTCCTTTCCGAGCAAGAGAAGTTTGCATTCACAGCAATACTAGTCAGGTTAAAGGTCAGCCTCCTGCACTAGCATCCACCTGAGTCGAGTGAAAGGTGTCCCTGCCCATGGCAGGGGAGTTGGACTAGTTCTTTAAAGGTCCCTTCCAGCGCAAACCACTCTTGAATTAGAAAGCAAACCCACTCCTTACTAACATATTTAATCAATATTTGTACTGTGACATATAAAGTTGAATAAACTACATTGCACTCAACTCCATAAAAGCAGAACCTGGACCGCCTTCGTGTTTCAGTGCATGGGACGCCCACGTGTGCACATTAACTCAAAACACCGGGTTACACCTTCTGCAGGAGCTAGTAACACTGTTTCTCACCGCGGGGCTGCACCCTGGGTAACAGCCTCAGCAAAAGGCAAAGATGTCCCAGATGCCCAGGTGTCAGGGGGTTTTGCAGGCTCTGATGATGTTACACGCTTCGAGGGGTCTCTCCCAAGCAGCAGCCCCTCCTGCAGCGCAGACCAAGCCCCAGCCCCGCATGGTGACATGCGGCCTGGCCGGGCACTGCGCGCTCCTGCAAGAGCGAGATTTCAGTCCCCGAGAACAAGGCGGGTACGGACCGAGTACAGAGAGCAGGGACAAGCTGCTGCTGGATTTGTGTAAACACCGCGGAGGAAGAGCGTGGCCAATTCAAACAAAAGCCTGGAGGCTCCACAGGCCTGGAGTCCGCCTGGCAATTATTACCTGCCTCTCCACAGCAATGCAAACAAATCCAATCCGCCATCAGCTGCGACTCCACCACTGGCCATCGCTGCCATTAATTTTAAAGGAGTATCAAAAAGGAGAAAAATGATCTAATATAAACAAGGACCTTAAAAAGAAAGACAGGACTTCTTTAAAGCTCTTATTTTGCACAAAAAGGTAAGAAGGGCTGTCTGAACTAATTTCTCCTGAGTCAGCCCAAAAGCTGAGTACATACACAAAGGGGACACATGTATTTATGCTCCTGAACAGATACTAGGCTAAATAAGAAGCAGCCCCCGCACCTCTCCATTCCAGCTGGGAGCCTCGCAGCCCTCCCTGCCTCCTGGACAGCCACCCATCCTTGCAGCACCAGCAGTGAGGTCCTCAGTGAGATGTCAGCACAGCGATGCTGGGCATGAGGACATTGATTGTTTTTGAAATCTGACTCCAAGGTGGAAACCAGGCTCTAAGCCTCAGTACCCTGACTCCCATCACACCACGGATCGAGAGCTAAGCACCTCAGACTGGCACCTCCAGTGACCATTGCAATTAACCTGTCACACACCGAGCTGGCTGATAAACTGACCTTCGTGGAGAAGGCAGACGGAGCGTCGCAGGAGGCAGAGCTGTGCTCAGGCAGGGGATAAGCCCATGTTGTTCAGTGTGTCTGGGCACATGCAGCAGCCCATCCTGCCGCCCCTGCTCTCTGGGGAAACTCAAGCTCTTGCAGAAGAACCGAGGTAGATGTTCAGCTCCTAAATCCAAGCTAGCAATTCCACATAAGCTCCGAGATACCGAATTTTGCTAGAGCTTGCATCCTTTCATAAGTCTGCGCCTGTCTGTACTTCACACATTACCCCACTTCTTCACTAGAAGACACAAAAGTGGCCTTATTGCTGTTCCCAAAGGGGAAGGGGCGTGCAGGTGGACCAAGCCACACATCTGGGATTACTGAGGCAGCCTGTGATGCTGTAGGCACTGCTGGTGCCAGGTGGCATTCTCGCTCCGCATCAGGTTTCCTCCCCAGGACAGGAGATTTTCTACTAGAAGCTAAGAGACTGAGTCAGAGGAATTGAACTTTATAAGATAAACACATACAGTGTAAAAGCTAGTGAGGCATCCGGTCTGTGGGATAGAAAAGGGCACAGCCCCGTTTGCTGCTGTGCCACTGACCTCCGCGGGGCAGCACCAGGCATCATCAGAGCAGAACCCAGCCCTCAGGAAACAGCCCCTCAAAATAGCATTTGCGCAAGATCTTCATTCATTTGCATCATGCTCTCTTCACATTTCCTACTATCTATGTCTCAGCACGCGAAAGACCTCCAGCAGTGAGTACGCCTGCTCCGTAGCAGTTTGGACTGGAGTGCCTACTAATCCTTTGCCAAAACATTCAAATAATTTTCTCGGGGGGGAGGGTGTATTGGACAAGCCATGCACAGAAAGGTGCTAATCTTTGGTCACAGTCTGCCAACCAGGTCATCTTGCAGCACACGTCACAAGCATCTCGCAGCACACTGCTGGACAGTTAAAGTGAAAAGGCCCCAACAACAACTGATCTGCAGTATTTTTAGGTGCTGAAGTTTCCCAAGCTAGTCAGTGTGAGCAAGCCAAGGAGCTAACGTGCTAATTTCCAAATCCTCCACACCCTTTGGGGCTTTCCTGCGCAGGGCTGAGGGGAAGCGAGCAGGCAGCGCAGCCCTCCCAGCTCTGCTCAGCAAGGAGCAGCAGGTCCTCTGCAGCCCCCACAACCTAACGTTTATACTGTCTGTTTTATGGATGACACTTACACAATGGTAACTTGCTGTCTGAAGGTCTGGTGGGATTAAGAGAATTTAAGTTTTCCATTCCTTAAGTTGTTGTTAACATCCTCCTTACTCTACTGTCATCCACATATGATGGTCCTTCCTCATCCATCACTCTGCTCCAGTGCTTTGCTTTGGCCACACCATTGCATTTTTCATCAATCTCCCAATTCTCCTCTCTCATGTCCAGCACACTGTGCCTGTGTCTAACTGATCTCCTGCCTCCTGGCTGCCTGTTCCCAGCAGCCCTTCTCAGGGTGATGTCCCTACCACCACCCACCAGCCAGCAGGTCCTGAGTGTTCCCTTCCCCTCCTCTGCCAGCTCCAAATCTCGGCAGCCCTTGTTCAGCTACAGTCTGGCTCTGATAATGAGCTGGGCAGTTTCTAGGGCTGGAGACATCTTGCTGGCTCCACAGCAGGTGGACCTGGCCCGAGGTGAGGGCTTGGAGGAGCTCTGCTCATCAAAGCAATGGGAACATCTCTGTGGTACCGCAAAGCCAGCCTCGCGCTTCCTCTTCCTAAAACACGTGACAAAACCGCAGATCCCAAGGCAAGAGCGGAGCCTGGCTGGGTCGAAGCACACCGGCTGGCGGCTGCACTTCCCTGCCGGGCACAGCCTGGGCAGGAGGGGTGAGGCTGTTCGCACCCTCGCGAGCCCAAGGGCACTGAATGCGCTGCCGAAGGGCACACTGCACCATGGCATGGTGTGGGCCACTGGCCTTTGGAGAGTGTGCTGCCAAAGTCTGGAGTGAGCTCATTCGCTTTCATACCTGACTGCAGCCCAGCAGGACAAAAGCATTTGGTTCCCACCCCCTCCTTCAAGAAAAATCTGAGTTTCTGCTCAGGTGGTTTGGGTTCAGTTCCTCATTTACATACTTTCCTAAAAAAAAAAAAAAAAAAAAAAGTTATTTAGAGGAATTTTCCAAAGGATCCAGAAACCCAAATCCTACTGAATTCAGAAAAAAAACCCCTCTATTTTAACCTCTCTATCCTCTGCTGTCTACATTCACAAAAGCCATACTAATGCTTCCTCCTTTCCCTGCATGGATCTAAAGCCCTTTAATATAGAAAAAAATTTGCAACGCATCTGATAACGCAGAGCCATGCTCCAAATACTGGTGCATTCACATCAGCAGTCACAGCTCTGTTCAGAGAATAACGCCAGGGCAGGGACCGCTGATCTCAGTGGCCTGGCACCCTGGGGCAGCACCAACACAAGCTCTGCCGTCCGTCTCTTCCCTGCAAGTATCTCTCCTCAGTCTGAGCTCTCCTGACTGGAGTCCCTGATTGACTTGCATTGAGAGCAAATAACATGGCTTTAGGTTTTTTGGGGTTTTTTTTATGCAAGCAGTGGAGCATAGCTGCCTTCAGCTATACGAACAGCAGCAAGACAGCCAGTGATTTCAACACAACAATCCTGTATTCATCTGGCCCTCCCACTCAAACACGACGAAAAATTTGGATAAACAATTTCTTCTTTGTCTGTGTTTCAAAGCCCACCTCATCCTCCTCGCCCTGGGAGAGAAACAACTGTTTTCCTTACAGGGCAGGGACTTAGCTAAGCCGTGCGGTAACTGAGAAGTATTCCTAAAGCTTCATCTGCAGGGCTCGCATCTGGGTCGGCGCTCACTCAGAGGTCAGGGCTGTTCAAAACTTGCTCCTACGTATGGGCTTTGCCTAACAGCCCCCGCAGACAGATGCAAACCTCTTCCCAGTAAAGCACCCTTTTACTGAGCAACCTGGTCCAGTGGCAGGTGTCCCTAGGGGGGTGGGAACTAGATGATCTTTAAGGTCCTTTCCAACCCAACCCATTCTATGATTCTATTCTCCACTGTCATGCCAAGTTTTCTCAGTTCAGTATTGTCCCAGCTCACCCATGCATTTGAGACAGCAATTTTTGTGCCAAGTCTCTAACAAGTCAGAGATGCAGCCAGCGAGGGACAAAGATGTTACAAGATCTCTGCAACACTAGGAGGGTTTACAAAACTTGGAGGTGGGCCTTCTTGCGGCTGCACAGATACAGGCAAGGAGCACAAATCCTCAGGTTCTCCCCACAGCACCAGTAATCCAAACTCCAAGGTCATTTACTCATTGAAGGTAAATTAGCAAGAACATTTGGACAGCAAGACGATCTTCAGCCAGTTTGCGGCTTCTGGGTGTACTTGCAGGAATTCAGCCATCACACCCAGCAGAGACCGCGGCTGAGCAGACCAGACCACTCAGGGAAGTTTGCACCAAGGAGCAGAGGAGGCAACAAAGCAACCCAAGCCTTGGGGATGACACAGCAAGGTCGTGGACTGCTAGCCTGCACCAGAGCCCCAGCCCTGCAAAAATCCTTCACCCTGCTTTAGCAGAGGACGGGCTGTACGAAGACGCTCCCATCTCAGCATGGCTGCCAAGCAGGAGCTGGGCAGGGCTGGGACCTTGGCAGCAGCCTGTTTCGAGCTGGTTATCAAATCTGAGAAGCAAACTGTAGTTTGTTTATGCCTCAGCAAAGCAGCAGCCTCTAATTAGGAATATAATGATCATATTTGGATGTCCCTGTATATACAAGTCCAGCAGCAGCCTTCCCGGCAGGAGTTTTTTAAGAGACCTTTCCCTTCATCTCTCCGGAGACACTCTCCCTGGCTGAGACCTGCAGAAAGCACACAGGCTCAAGGCAGCTTCACATCAGCAAAAATCATGCAAATTCAGTATGGTTGCTGGGCTCACCAAAAGATCATTGCAACTGTGACTCTCTCAATGACAGGCTTGTAAAACTCACACGCTTACAGAATAACACCCAGCTATGATTCACTATAACTTAAAAAGCATTTTTGTCTTTTTTGGTTTTTTTTTTAATAACTTCTTGTACCAGCGTCCTCAGTGGTCTGGATGCATTGCAGCAGCTAACAAGGCCTTCAGGCAGCACCGCTCTCCTGCAAAGGCTCTGTACCCAGCGGGAATGGCCAAAGGAGGGAGCAGGGCAGCGAGACCGCGCGTGCAGAGCCAAGACCCAGCTCTGCAGCGGGGACAGCCCCACAAGTCATCCCAAAGCCCAAAAGCAAGGATGGAGAAATCTCTGCATGCAGGGTCAGGGACTTGGGGTCTGAAGTGCTTTTGTGAATAACTTTGTTCGCCGTCCTCCCTGAGGTACAAGGGCGAAGCTGACAGCCAAGCATAGCAGTGGAGAGGTTTTTCATGTCTGTAATATGCTGCATATTACAGATATTGGCTACATGGATATCCTTAAAGCCCTGAAAGCTTGCAATTAAGTTTTGTTAGTCATTTTCTCCAGGAGTGGTTTTAAGGCAGTTTATACCCATGGAAATACAGGGCAGGTCTCCCCCGCAGCTACCAGGCACCTGCACTGGTTTTGCTCAAGCTAAACAGGAGCAGCACAGCTGCATAGGCCTGTCGGCCTCGCGCTGCAAGAGAGCAAATCACTCCATGCGTCACAGGGCATCACTGACAGTCCCCGTGGGGACTGAGGGAGGGTTTGCATGGGGCACTCAGCTGTCTCATGGTCTCGCCACCATCATGCACTGCTCAGATCTTTGAAAGCTCAAATCTCAGAGCTGTTTACTGTCCCTCCGTGACTAACAAACTGCTAAATGCAGTCTATCAGCAGGCAAGCTCCCTCTGCTACTGCAAAACAGATAAATGCATCATCACATCCCTCCTCCTGGTCCCAGAGGTGTTGCCAACACATCAGCCTGATTTTATGAGGGAAAGGTGCTGAGTTACAGGCTGGTGTCTCACACACCGTGCCAACTCAGCGCTGCACAGAGAAGCACTGAAACCTATCTCCATGTTACGCCCCGCTCGGCGGTGCAATTGCAGTGGGTTTTGCTTAACTGATGAAAACATGACAGTCCTTTGACAGTCACTGGCATGGGTCCCCTGCAGAAGCCTGCCCAGGAGCAGCGTGTCACTGCACATGTGGCAAAGGAGAGGCCCTTTCCAAAGGGGCTTAGCGTCCACCCACCCGGGGCTTCACAGATGGCTCTTGGCACCTTCTATGATTACCATTTATAAGGCGTTGATGGCTCCAGCATGCGAGTGCCCCCACTGATAAAGCCAGGGCCAATAAACAGACACAAGCAAGAGATGTACTCATACTGGTGAATCCCACTTGACAAGGCAGCCTGACTTTCTGTATGGGCTGCTGCTGCTCCTAAGTCATCTGCCAAACCAGCATCAGGCAAATCACATTACTGTGACCTGACAAGGAGATGACAAGAGCTCGGGTACCAGCCAAATCTGGGCAGAGTCAAGCCCCCGCTGGGGCAGCTGGACCGGGTCGGCCATTTCCCACCCCCCTCACACAGAGCACACGCTGCCCACAACAGCACAAAGCCTGAACTCTGCCAAACAACGTCCCCCTCCCCCTGGGAGCGCTGGGCCAACCGCCTCGGACACCAGCTGGCTCAGGGCAGCTGTGTTTTATCAGCTTTGCTCAGGAGTGGCTGCTCTCTGCGTGCCTCTGCCTGTCTTGGACAAAAATGGTCAAAGATGCTCCACTGAAAAATCCCCAACCAAGGCAGCTGCAGCAGCCTCCCCACCAAGTCAACGCCGCAGTGCCATAAGCAGCCAGAAGCATTCCTGTTTATCCTCCCTCCTTCTCTTCAGCTAAGTTATAAGTCATGAGAGGGGAATTAATTTTTAAGCAAGGCACAGTAACAGATCCTGCAGTATTCCTTGGCTAAGGCGAGTCGGACCAAACAGAAGCCCCCACACAGGCAGAAAGGGGGAGCAAGCCTGGACGAACTAACCAAAGTACAAAAACTTAAACTAATACAAACCCAGAGAACATCCCTGAAGGCAGACAAAAAAACAGAAACAGAGCCAGGAAACAAATTTCAAAATACCAACCTTTCTGCTTTGGGCCACAATACCCAGCGTACTGCTGGTCAGGAATAAAGTTTCTGCAGGTAGGCTGGTCCAGAAAAAGCCCCCAGGAGCACCCTGATCTGCCTGGCTTGGGGGTCACCCCACCCCAAACACAAGGTCTGGCAGCTGACTGGGTGGAGACCCCCCGGCTGGGCTCTCAGAGCAGGTAAGAAATTGTTCATACCTGCTACCGGCAGGGAGAGGAGACCCTGCCACAACTGCCCTGCCCCAAGAGCAGGCAGCTGGGCATTCGCCCCAGGGCTCAGTGAAAGCAGACGAGAGAAATGGCCAATTTCTGACAGCCCTGCCCATGTTGCGTATCTGCGTGCGGGCAGGAAACCTGCTGGAATTAGGTGTTGTAACCTGCATTTGGGATGTGCTGTTTTGGCACCTCCGACACGTCACGTTCTTGTGACTCCCTGATGGCTGTGAAGCAGGAGCAGTACTTACCCACAGCGGCCCCGGCCATTGAGGACTGGCAAAGGGCATTCAGGTCCTCAGGTGAAAAGCACCACCAAAAACGCAAGTGCTGCTCTTACCAGTGGGTGCCCGGGCACCCAGGGCTGGCACACTGCTCACCTTCCCCGTGGTGCTACTGGCCCAATACACCACTGTGCCCCCCATAAAGACCCCAGTCTAACTTGTGTCCTGCTTTCCTGGCTGGCAATCCCAAGGCCCTTGGCTTGCCATTAAACCGTGTCATCCCATTCACTGGATGAGTGGACTCTGCCTGGCCTTGTATGGAGCTGCTGACTAAGGCAATGACAGGAGTGAACAATTTTAAGGTGGAGTTACTCATGAACGTAGGCAGCTCTGATGGTGAAAGCAAACACCAGCTGGCATCAAAAACTGACATTAAGAAATTCAGTCAGTAGACCACAAATTGATTTGTAGCACACCCAGCACACTTCACTGCCTCTCTGACTTCTTACCATGTAATAAACAAGAAAAAAAAAAAAGAGTCCTGCTTATAACACAGCAGTGCTTTAAGAAAGCCGCGGAGGCAGAAGAAAGGCGTCTCCATACCAGCACTGTGGAAGCACAGCTGAAACGAGCCCAGCGAGCTCAGGGATGAGACAGAGCAGAAAGTGCTGGCCAGGGAAGCACAGCCCGCATGGGACAGGGGAACTACGACATCTCCAGCTTGGTGAGACCTTGGTGTTGCTGCCATACACTGGTTACCAGCCCACACTGGAGTGAAACCTGAGCTCAAACCTGTTACGGCTTCAGCTGTGACCTGTTACCTGAGCTGCAAAACATGTAAGGCTGCATGGGAGGCTCGCCTGTAGAAGAGCTTGAAACTGAAGGCATCCCATTAAGGTATTTCCCTACAGCCTTAGGAGGCTATAAGGCTTCTAGCAGCATTCCCAAACTGATGTCCTGTCCAAACTTTGACTTTTCATCACACCTGAGAAACCACCAGGTAGGTTTTTGTCCTTGAGACATTTCACAGACTTCGGTTTTTGCTACATTTCTGCTTTTTCCTCATGCTTGCTTCATATGTCGACAGAAGTCATTTCCATGTTATGGTGGCTAACAAATGGCAAAGAACAAAGGCAGCCGGCTCTCCCGTTACCCATGGGGGGGGCACACCGCGCCCCATGGCAGTGGGGCCGCACTGCCTGCCCAGCTTCCAGCCACCAGCACCCACAAAGGCTTTCCTTCTGCCCCTTCTCCACCCACGGCCCAGTGATGGGCTCCTCATTGCCCACTCCTCCTGTACCCACAATAGGAGCCCATCTCCTCCCACTCCCCCGCAGGCCCACACCAGCACCTACACAAGTTCTTCAGCAGCAAAACACTTCCAAAGTATCCATTACTTACTCGATAAACAGACGCTTCTGAATTCAGGCATGGAATATAACTATGGAATTGAATTTCAAAATGGAATTTGAAGCTGGCAAAGCAAGACAGAGCCCAAAGCACACAACTTTTGAATGCATCCAAGACAGTGCACGTTAACACTCTAATACAAACCAAGCAAAAACTAATAGAGATTAAGGCAAAAGCAATTCAGTGAAAACCCAACAGATACACTGAATGTATATCTTCATGGAAAATTGCTTCTCAAACAAGAACGGCTATGATAACACACTATTTCTATAATTTTAGAATAAACATATATTTTATCAGAGCAATCTGCGTCAGTCTGGTATATTAATGCATGTAGTAACTGCGAAATCAGAGTGAGGTGATGACAGTTTCAGTCTCTACAGTGATCAGTGTCTGTCAAAATATTTTTGCACACAGACTCAAAGCACCAAAAAGCCTTAAAACAAAGATGTGAATTAATACCTGCAGTATAAATGCCGAAAGAGCAAATTCAAGACTATAGCAACATGCAAATTTCTTTGTAATTTCACATTTCAAAAAAACGTATCAGAAATTCCATCCATTTCAAAGAAGTTTGGAGCCCACCACCTGATGGGATGAGATCAAAGCCTCCCTTCTTTTCACATTAACACAGTTCATGCAGAAAAGGAAAGAGACTTGGGGAAATATTTACATGACTAATATGTGCATACTTGGATCAAGCATTAATACATGTCTTACGATCTTCAGCGACATGATCTTTCATGCAAAAAAATCAAGTCATCTGCAAACATGTCATGCCTTTGAAAACAGGCATTAATGCAGAATTCAGTGCATTTTGGAACTCATTGTTCTGATTGAAATGTGAGGAATGAGTGAGCCAGAAGTGAATTAAAGCCAATTACAGTAACTAATTGCCATAATGTTGTGGGAAAACACATATCATAGCCCTCACTTGAGGTTGGAATATATATACAGGAGCAACTTTTACTGGCATTTTATAGCTGTAGCAATCTAGAAGAAACCAAGAGGAATAGAAATTACTCTTCTTGGTGGAGTTAATGAAAGGCTGATGTCTGAATTTGGGCAATTTTAAGACATTTTGTCTGTACTCTTTTTTCAAATCAAGTATGTTTAAAAACTGCAAGATCTTTTTCATTATAAAACATTAGCATAATTACAATTAAGAAAGGTTGCCTTTATAGAATCCCAATCTGTTTGATTTTCATTAACAGACACTTAGCCAGGTAATGCTGCCCTGCTATGAGAACAAAAGATCAGTCTGGCTTTTCAAAAAGAGCACATCTGCGTATGCATTTCCAATCCAAATGGCCCTAGTGGCAACAGACACGTTCAAAACCCATTTGAACCAGTACAAAGAGGAGGAAAGACCGAGCAACTCCTGAGCCTGCCAGACACAGGAAACGTCACCTCTGCACTTCTAGTGCTGTCATGGCATCTGTAACAGCAAGTAGCTTTTAAGTCTTAGAAAGCATTAACTACGTGAAGAGGCATTAGTACCCTCTGCTCCGAAACCACGACTTTTGGAAGGAACCCAGTTCAGTGCCAGCCCAAGACCAGAGCAGCAGCCTGTTCACCTTTCAAGCAAGCGCCGCTACCAATCCCAGCTATGTGAAGCGGCAAGGCATTACTGCTTCGGGGTGCATGTACAACAGCGCATGCTTGCTGGGGACTGAGAGCACTGGAGCTGTTGGAGAGAGCTCAGGACCAGAGCAGGAGGAGGATTCAGCCCTCCTACTCACAGGCAGGTCTGCTCACATGGCCAGAGGAGGACAGGAGTCCCAAATTAGGCTTGTTAAACTCACACAGAACTTAACCCACTAGTCTCTCCCTTCAGCAGTATTGCTGGGAGTAAAACAAGGAATATTTAGTTTTATTGTGTAATGATTTTGACTGAGAGCAAGGGAACTTCAAGGGAACTTGCTTGCTCCTCGCATGTTGCTCTTTTTGTCTGTTTTATTTCCTTTCCATATACTGTGTCCTGCCTTGTCCAGGGGCATTCCAAGGCACAGACTGTTTACCACGCGGTATTATCCCTCTAGTGATTTGACTTATTTGGGCCTTCTGCACCACCACGAGACATGCAATTACAACAAATTGAGACTCTAACATCACCTCAATTCCAAGTTATTGTACTGATATTTTAGCAGGAATAAGTGAAACTTTATGAGAACAGCATGAACATCTGATGCCTCCCAAAGCTTCAGTGCCAAACAAATCATCATTTTCTGCAGACACAAAAACCTCTTCGGATGCTTCCATGCCACTGCCTCTGCCTAAAATGATTAAGTAAAGATGGCAGAAATGAGTCTGCTCCAAAACTGTAAATTGTGCGAAGAGTAAATTTAGTTTTACCCTAATTGCTTTGTCCATTGCAATTAAGGAAGTGCCAAGTATTGTCTTAAACGGTATTTGTTGCCCTATGCTTTCATTATGCAAATCATCTCCCCCTCGGACAGCAACCTTTGTACTGTGCACGGTGGCTTTTTCTTTGGCAGGAAAGATGGAATAGTTCATTGGGAATAACATTTGTTGTTCTTGACCAGTGTTGTCTTTAGCAACACTTTCAAAAAATTAATTTCTGTCATTCAATCAACCCTAGTGAGGCTCAGTTTGAATTAGCTTTTAAAAAAAAAACCCACACGACCTTTCCATTAAATTACTGGGACTATTCTTTCTGGGATTTGTTTTTTTCTTGAAATACAAAGGAAGAGATCATAGCTTAAGAACTGCAGAGCAAGTAGAAGAAAGAAGATAAAGGGGAGGAAGACTTAGGAAAGCTCTTTTGGAGAACCTGCTTGATTAAAAAGAACCACAACATCAGCTTTATAAACAAAAATGAAAATTAAAAAAGCGCCATGGACACAGCAAAGGCAGGCAAAATAAATAAATAAAGCCAGGCCACTGTTACCAGACAACAGGTCACCATTAGCTGCAGCTTCCAGGGGTCTACAAGATACAGGGAGCTTGCAAACAGCACTCGAGAGCCAGTAGCAAAGGTAAAGCTTTACCCACAGTTACTACCTCTTTTTCCTGTACACGGTATCAAATCCCAAACACATCTAACTTAGCATGACCTTTATGGCATTTGTTAATATGTGAAATAAAAACATAAGGAAAGGTAACAGAAGTCAAAGAGAAGAGGACAAGTGCCATTTATGTATGCAATACAAACAACCCCATGCTCACTAACACCAATTTATCATTCCCAGGAAGGATAAATCCCAACACCAGATACCTCCTGGTCTGCAGCAGAGGAGGTAACTTGTCAAGGACCCCGACGTATCTCCCTTTCAAAAGGGACACACATGCAATTATACCACTGCAGTGAAACTCTCTTGCCTTTGGGTCAGGCCACAACAAAGGTAACAGCATCCACCAGAAAAGCAATTTGTGAAACGAGCATAAAGTCACCATTAAGTCTCTGTCCTCAGGAAATATCTTTAAAAGGAAAAGATGAAACAAGGAGACTTATAAAGAACTACATTTATTTTTGTTTACAGCAGATATCATAAATAAAGCTAAAACAATTTTCACTGTGTGCAAAATACAGAATTTCCATGTGAAAATTTAAATACAGCATTAAAAACTATTTAATAAAAATATTCAGTTAAGATTATAAAGTAAAATGAAGACAGAAGATTGAGGAGGAGAAGGACAGAATCCTCACTGGCCAGGAAGACCTAGGAAGACTCTGCAACAGAGGGTAAAAAACACAGCAGTGGGAAGTGGTTTGAAATAGCAGACCTTTACGTCACAACCTTCATCTCAAAGCATGCTGAACTTTGTAACAAAACACCGTAGCCCTGAAATACATAGGAAGTCATGTCCTAACCATTTGTGCAGGAAGTGACGCTTCAAATACAGAGATGTTTCTGTGTGGGTGCAACGTGGGGACTTTCAAAGCCATCAAGACATTTTAGGATACCCACACAAATAAATACTATTGCTTCAGTCACGCAGACATACAGGCCAGCAAGATAAGGTATGGGGCTCTGACCCAGGCTGCTGCCCTTCTGCAGTCCTGGCTGAGGCGTGTGACATGGGGCAAGTGGCAGAGGATGTCTGGTCCTTCGGACAATTGCTGCTTAGATCAATTCCCAAAGGCCCTTCCCTTTGAAAGGGATCCTCAGCAGGGAAGGCTGGGTCATGACCATATCAACCAAAACCTTCACACACTTGCTTGTCAGACTGAGCCCTTGGGTCTGGTTTGGATTCATTCCCCCTTCCAGATTATCAACATGTGATTAGACATACTGGAACTTATATAAAAAAATACATACAAAATAATCATGCAAATTTGTCATGGAGAATAGTGGCAATGTCTCACACAGCAAGACCAATCCATTCATCAGAGTGGCAAATGGGGCCTAGTTAATTAGTTAACAAAACAATTCAAACCAAAACACTCTGGTTATATAAACTTGGCATTTTGATATTAGAGACTAAAAATAGCATGCACAGCTATTACTGTTAAGCCTGCCTACTACGTTATTTGGGGTGGCAGATTGCAATTTGCATCGCTTTGGCTACTTTTTCAACAGATTCCTTTTATGCCTTACTTTTCCAGTATGAAAGTAAGTAAGTGCTCAAAGCACCACAGTGCTCAAGCATTGCTTGCTCCTTGCGTATTTGAGCTCAATGGAAATAGGTGTTCACGCTAACCAGGCAAATCAGCTGGCTAATTGTCCTGGGTTCGGCCAGGACAGGGTGAATTTTCACCAGAATCCAGGAAGGGGCACAGCCGGGCGGGCTGACCCCACCTGGCCAAACAGAGCAGGGTATTCCATACCATGTGCCGCCATGCTGGGTTCCGGTGGGGGCACTCGCGGCTCGGGAGCACGCGGCGGCAGTCGGGAAGAGCGGCTCTCTGTGTTCTGCGGTTTGTGTTGTGTATTCCCCTTACCTGTATCGTTGTTGTTACTGTTCCCTTTGTTTGCTGTTCTGTTAAACTGCCCTTACCCCGACCCGCCAGTTTTTGCCTATTTTCTTTCCATTCTCCTCTGCACCCCAGCTGGGGGAGGGGCGGCCGCATGGCACTTTTGTTGCCGGCCGCAGCCAAACTATAACACTAATCTTGTCCTGACCTTATTTTAAATCTTTCCTTCAATACTTTGGAAGAAATAAGGCTTTAACTAGTTCTTTCAAGAGACAACATACTTGCCTCACTTACCTTAAAGGCACAAGGAAGTACACATGCACAGACAAGAAGAAAAACATTCTCTACAGAGAGCACAGACGTTACCTTTTCTAGAACCGTGAACTCAGCAACAGGTTAAACGATCGTGCCAAAGCTCACATCCATTAATATACCAGACACACACAGTTTGTTCCAAAAGTCTTAAAAAAAAAAAAAAGTGCACAATGAAATGCTCTCAAACAACAGTGTTAGTCACACAGGTTGGAACTGGCAAGCGGGGAAAAAAAAAGTCACCTGCGAGCAGAAAGGCTTCAGCCAGTGAGCGGGTGCAGCACCGGAATGACGAACTGGACTAAAAGCAACGAGGGAGATTGACAGAGAAGACAGCAGGAAAAAAACACAGAACTTAACTTGGTTATATAGGAAAGCATCAGAAAGATCACATAGGCACAAAAAACTGGCCAAAATGAAACTACCTTTTTTCATTAAATCATGAATGAGGACATATATGTATGAATCTTACTAGCAGAATATTAAGATGAAGAGATTAAAAAATATCTACCAATTAGCTTGATACCAATAAAAAAACCTTCCCAACAGAATCACTTGCAAACTCTCAGTGGAATACGCAGTGTAATTAAGATTCCTCAGGAAAATGTTGTCATTATGCAAGTTCCTGAATTCTGTTGTGGGAATGTAGGGATTTTATTCCCCATTATATAAAGCTATATAAAGCCAATACAATCTTTTTAATTTTTTTAATTTTATTTTTACACTTTCTACTAATAAGATTCATTGCTTTAAATTCAGTGAGCTTCAGAGATTTTCAGCTTTCTTACTATATCGCCATTTTCTGTAAGTTTACCATTATGCTTACTCGGCTGAAAAGCAGAAAGTTTCTTATAGTAAACAACAGGAGAAAATTTCAGGGAAAAAAAATGTTTCTAAAGACTGTGCTGTTGACAAACTGAAATCAAAACTGATGGCAAGCCAAGTTTTAAAACTTTACCACTTAGCAGTTTGCTGTGTTTGCAGGAGTAACATGGTAAAACACACTGCAGATTTTTTTCCTTTTTGGGGTGAAAAAATTACTATCACTAGCAAATAATTAAAAAGTGTTCCAAAGTAGTTTTTTTAAAATGCTATAAAAGAGGTACAGATACATTTCTTTACATATATACAGATGCCCACCATGTTACTATAATTGCCACTGCGTCCAGTCAATATTCTAGCAAAGTTTTGCTGAATACATGTTTGAGCATTAATGGCCATTTATTTAAAATGAATACTAACTTACACCTAAACAATTTTCTTCAAACACATTTTCATTTTCTGTGCATGTACTTAATTTTTTCCCAAAATACATAAGCACTCTAAAACATGAAAAGCTTTAAGCTTGTAGATTAATGGAAGTTAAACTATCTAGAAGAAAAATCCAGTTTTTCATTTATTTTGAACAGAAGACACGTTTCCTTTTAATACCTAAGAAACAAAACAATTCAAATCATCTTTTCCCACATAATGTTAAAAAAAAAACCAAAACAAAAAACCTGTCAGCCAATAAGCAGTGCAGTCATTTAAGACCACTGGAAGGTGATCCTCAACTTTGGTACTAACTGAATGCAACATTATTTCCTATTATTTAAGCCACATTCCTTTGGCTAGAAATAAATGCTACAGATGCTTTTAATTTTAGGTTATACATATTACCATGTTTATGTATCTACCTATTTCCTGGTTAACTTCTGAATTTAAACATTGAAGTATTTGAGAGGCAGGGAGCATGCTTGCCTCACTGGCTAACCAGGCTGTAAGTAAATCAGAATTTGGGATGTTAGTGTCTCCTTGTTAAATAGCTTATTTAACCTGTCCTGACACCTTCTGATTAAGGTAGATCTTGCTGAGAGACATCTGAAAGAAATTTACTCAACAGCTGCTCCAGATAATAGAATTTCACCTTTCTGCCATCAGCTTTATACAGTGAAATGAATGAAACACTCAACTAAGAAATAATCTCCATAGAACATGTTTGTAGGTTTTTGTTGTTTGTTCTAAACTTGAATTTGTAAAAAATTCCAAAAGACAACAGCAGTGCCTACGCAGAGGCATGACAGCAGTGGTTTCAGTTACAGATGAGTGCTCCATCAATTGGTATTCCTTGAATCAGCCACCTAATGAGGAAGCCTCGACTTGAGGAATAAGCCAAGTCTACTTACACTACCAGTTCCTTTGACTTACAGTTTCAATCAAGCCTTCACTCAGCTAAGATTTGCTCTTCAAATTTATTTCACAACTTTAAATAAATTAGTAGTACAGATTATACCCACTATCAACAAAGGGTATTTATCACATGTACGAAATGCAAAGGGCATGACTAGGAGCAACGTGAATTAAGTACATGTTTGGTTTTCTTTTTTAAACATATTCTTTAAACATATTCATGAAAGTTATAAACCTCATAACCCAGAGCAAAGATGAAAGCAAGAAGAAAAAAAAAAAAAAAAGGTATGCGCCATATTCAGGTTTCAAAATT